>Ga0209467_1000034_pt1 | contig 269089 bp, 233 predicted proteins | sample Higcelwee11metaG_FD_187175 | JGI IMG/M metagenome (GOLD analysis project Ga0209467, IMG submission 187175) | Freshwater pond sediment microbial communities from the University of Edinburgh, under environmental carbon perturbations - High... | ecosystem: Environmental > Aquatic > Freshwater >...
TATTTCTGAGAATGTTCTAAGCAGCAGATCGGAAATAACAGAACTGAAGGTTATCGGGCATATGGTGGAGCACGGAATGCTGATTTGCCCGCTACGGGTATCCCGAAGTTTGCCCTGCATCAATTTCGGATCACTCATTATAAACGGTGATCCGGAAAAGTTGAAGGCCCAGGCGATTTTCTACGGCGAAAACATCTCAGCGAAAGCCTATAAATATTTTTACAATGTATGTGAAGTTCAATAACGAGGCAACGCGGCAGAGATAATCCGGATGCATTCCAAACAGGTTGCAACTCGCAGCACCAGTTATGCTTGCCGGATTTCGTTGTTATCTTGAGCGGTTGATACTCAATATTGTCTCTATCAGACAATGTCAGACCTTTAATATGGATGGATAATTTTAGCTTAACATGATTTAATTGCGTTCATTTTTTTGTGTTCATATTGACTTTTTGTCAATAAAAACATATTGACAAAGATGAAAAGCGATTTGACACGAAATAGCAGTATAATTATCTTGCTATAAATTTGAATCATCGAACCTTGTGTAACAGTTAACATGTGAGATTATGATACATACAATTGGGAGAGATTTTTATGATATTTCAACGCGTTATAACGATACCGGCAATTCTTCTGTCTGTTGTTTTATTCGCTTTCCCTTTCGATCTTAACAAGACAGCCTATGTAACGGCCGCAAGCGGGGTGCGGATGAGAGATAAGCCTTCTGTATCGGCGCAGGCGATTGTAACGATACCCTATGGAGCCAAAGTCCTGATCAAGGAGAAAGGCAAGAGCGAGAATATCGACAACAAGAACGGCGAATGGTGCCGCATCGAGTGGGAGACGAAAAAGGGATGGGTATTCGGCGGGTACCTGAGTGAAATCGAGCCGGATACGAACAAGTACAACCCGAAGACGCTGGCGGGTTATTACGAATTTGTACGGATCTACAAAACTGATGATGGCAAGTCTGAAAGAGTCACCGCGTATATTGAACTTGAAGAATCAGGATCTTTTAAAATGAGCTGTATAGACGACTGGGGCGGCACGCAATATCTCTCCGGCACTTTTCGTGTAGCCAAGAACATCTTGTTTCTTAAATTTGGACGTTCTTCGTTCGAACATGTAAGCGTAAATCCCAGCAGCATTACTGAACTCGCTCTGCATATCAATTCGGTTAATCAACTGTACCTCACTCATGCCGCTGACGAGCTTTCTTCTCAGCCGAGGTTACATGCTCTTATCGCCGGTTATTTTTTTCTGGATGGTGCAGACGGGCTTACTTCGATTTCTTACAACAGGACTCAGACCAGAACATTTAAAGAAGTGATAGTATCTTACGAGTGAGTGATGACCTCATTGTCCTTTCGGGAAAGAACGTAACTATTCACGAGGCAATTCGATGAGAAACAAAAAGAAGGCGTTCAAGTTTTTTATTACAATCACCTTGTCCTTATTCATTACAGCCGCTCTCGGGTGTATTTTTTGGATTTACACCGTACACAATCTGCGGCCGCCGATTATCTCGTACCATGATGGAGAGAAACCAAGTCAACTTCTCGTCAAAATGGAAACATACAATCATGATCCGATGGTAACGCTATATTATGCGATAGACGCGGGAGCTCTTCCAAAATGGGGGATGCTCCCCCTGCCAAAAAAATATATCAAATATACAGGACCGTTTCTGATCGATAGAGACCATACGTCGATTACAGGAATAGTCGTAAAGTTCGGGATTGTGGGCAATTTTCACACAAGTGAACTCGAAAATGCCGCCCCTTCATTATCATATCAATTAACGCTTGATCCGGATTACGGGCTGTATTTGGATCCGCAGGATGTTACGATTACAAGCAAAAAGCCAAATACCGTTATCACCTACGCAATCGACGGATCCCCTCCCCGCATATACACAAAGCCTGTCAGAATATCGAAGACTTCAACACTTCACGTTATCGTCGCCAAAAATTCACTAATTGACGAATGGAAAGATGAACACAAAGACTCATTCGAATATACCATAATGGATGTTCCCTTTCCGCGCCAGATAATCAATCGGCCGGCCTCTTCATCTTCGTCAGGAATCTACTCATCCTATGACGGGGACACCGTTGTGCTGGGTCGATATAGAGCTATCACAATAGTAAACCGCGAAGAAGGGTCCTGGTCTCAATCTGAAGTCGATTTTGAGGGTGATAGTTTGCTTGGCATATCTCTTATCGATGACAACAGGGTAATTGTATTGTCAAGTCACGAAGACGCCGGGACAGGCGAGCCGAGAAAAGAGAGCTATCGGCTTAATCTGCTGGCAAAACAGAATGGTGGCTATTCAAAATCGCTGCTGTATGAATTTGCCATGTCCCCTGAATACCCCGTTTACCGTTCTATGTCCGCATCCGCAGACGGCAGCACGATTGTCTTTGCCGCATCCGAGAACTATGATGCTTATTATGCCGTGATAGTCAGTTCAGATAACGGGATGTATACCCTGCACAAAGAAGAGCTGAGAGATTTGGCTTTTTCAGATGAAAAGGTGACAAGGAAATATGAGGACACCCTTTGTTCACGCGTCAAGACAAACAAAGAGGGAACTCTTGTGGCGGCCGCAACTCCGACACGGATCTATACGTTCCGTAAAAATCGCTCGCAATGGGTAGTGGATCCTTACCAAGTCTATGATGAATTCAGTCATATATCGATAAAATCCGAAACAATCTGTTACCAGAAATCTGACGACTTTACCTGGTACCGTTTATCCGGCACAGAATGGAAGGCTATGGATGACGTCCCCCGGGATTATGATGCGCATACACTTAAGGGGCGGCAACCCGAGAGGACTCGAGATGGCAAGAGTTTCTTTATCATAAGAGATAATACCGCCACGAAGAAAACATTGTTCGTTTTTGAAGAGGAGAGTAAAAATAAAAATCAGTAAGGCGGTTCGGGCGTAATGATGATATGTTCCTCAAGACTCGCGCCGCCAGCGCCCCTCTGTCAAAATAGCCGCTATGTTGTCACAGGGGGACTTTTGCGATTTCTTATTTCTTCAGCAATGAGTCCATATCCACTTCGATATCGTCCAGGCGGTCTTTTAAAAAAGCCATAGAGTCGCTCACGCCTTTGTTATACAGATTAACCCCGACAGTCTGAAGAAACTGATCCAATATCTTTTCTGCTGAAATTATACCAATTTCGATATCGATTTCAGTTTCACAAAAATCAATCACTTCTTTAATTACCTGCTGCCGATATTCGTCAGACAGCATATCCCAACTTCTTTTTATCTTTGCCATGGACAGAATTTTAACCTCCGTTTTGTAATTTATTTATCACAAGTCAATGAGTATAATCAATTACAAGCAAAAAGTGCTTGAAGCAATTGTCGTACTTCACATTTTTAATACGAGGGGACTCGAACAATCATAATAATCCCATAGCCCCCATGGACAAAGGCACATAACGTATGGTAATCACTATCACAATTATCCACGACGGCTGGTCATGGATCGGAGGCAGGATAACAGAATGGAATTTATCGATCAATTAAAAAAAGAATACAAATTGGCCCGAAAAGGGGTCAACCTGCCTGACGGAGAAAGAGTTACCTGTTATATGAATTTTACAACCAGACTCTTATCGAATGATTCATCCGAAGTGATTAATTATCATTATGAATTGCTGAAAGATCGGGAAAATAAAACCTTGTACCAGCATATCAGAGCGGCATTCAAAAGGCGTCCGCAGGCTGAGAAATTTTTACTTGAGAAAATCACAACCGAGACTGACACAAGAATTTCCGGCGACATCCTGCACATTCTGGGAGGGCTCAGAAGTGCCGGGGCTGCCGCCATCGCACGCCGCTTTGTTACGAGCGATGCTGATTATCAGCGTGAAGTGGCGTTATACGTACTTGGATGGACAGGTGATGAATCGGACATTGCCATACTTACCGATCATCTTCTTTGTGAATCATCCTCTCGTTTGAGGATTACCGCAGCAGCTGCGCACAGACAGATCTATTACAGGCTGCCGGACCTCAAAAGAGATCTGCTGCCAAGTCTTAAAAAGGGTTTTGAGAAAGAAAATGATGACAATGTCATCTCATGGATCATAATCATGATTTCCGCCATATCCGGCAAACGTTTAGGGCTGAAAGAGGACAGAGAAGATCCCTATACCGTTCACGGTGATTTAGGAAAGGCAAAACTAAAGACAAAAGACTTTCTGAAAGATTTACAAAGTAACAATTAGTGATTATTGAAACAGAATCCCGCATCTTCGATCAGTTGTTCCGGTCTTTCGCCCATGGAACTTTTTATATTACGGCTTGACTTTTCTGTCCCAACCGGCTAGCTTATCGCTATCGCCAAGTCAATATTTACAATAGGCTTGTTGCAGAACTCAATAAAAACGATGTGTTTGCCCCGCCTGAGGCGGGGCAAACACCCGGATTTTCAGATTCGCAACAAATCTAATAAATTAAATCAGGGAGGGCGCACTTTGTTTAAAAAAATCATCATACTCTTCGCGCTTATGCCGCTGCTAAGCCTTGCCGGCTGCTCAAAGGGGAAAGCGGATCCGGCGGTGCAGCAGGATGCGACACAACAGGATACAAAGCAACAGGATGCCGAAAAAAATGACCGGCAGAATACGGGACCACTTGATATCGAGGGATACTGGGAACTTGTCGAATATCAAACAGACACCGGGACACTCGCACCGGCGAGCGCCTGTCCGGACGGATATTATAAAGTGAAATATTTCAATGCGGGTAAAATGCGGGTCTACGTTTTCTTTCCCGCCGAGAACCTGTTAAAGTTCTGCCCGGATAACGATTACACCTATACCATCCAGGACGGAACTCTGGTCTGCAAAGATATAATGGAAGAATCTTTCTCTGAGAGCATCTCCCGTGAAGGCGACAGGCTTATTATCAACAGGGATGATTTTGTGCTGTTCTACGAAGAAAACGGCGAACGCAAAGAGAAAACGGTGCCCGTCAAAGAAATCTACAAAAAAACTGACGAATCAGCAATTGCCGCAGCTCAGGAGAAATGTGAAACCCTCTGACACTCTTCATATCAGATGATTCACAGCTCTGCCCGTAACCGGATAAGCACATAAAACATACCTGGTTTTCGGGGCCATTTACATAACACCGGGTAAAATAGCTTTCGAGAAAGACCTGATAAACAAAAGGAGCGGGGGAAATTGCAACCCGCTCCTTTTGTTTATTCATAAGCTCTTCAGACGCAGAGCCTTTATGGCGCGCCGCCGAAATCGACAAGCTTGGCAGAGAGTGCAGCTCATCAATCATCACTTTGCACAACGAACCAGTATGCACGGCCTCATCGCCGCAAGGCGGCTTAAAGCCCTGTTTATCGAATTCAGTAAGGGAACCTCTATAAATTAACTTTGCTTTTTTAACAGAATCTTTAATACCCTTTCTGAACCATCGTCTATAGTATTACTCATGGTAATAAAATCTTTGTCGTAATATTCAAGATCATAGCCGTTATTCTCAACGCTTATATTATTCTCTTTAATGTAGTCAAAGACTCGTTTAAACCATGAGGGGTTCAGATCCCGTGCATTTACCTCAAAAGCGTAATAAGATCCCTGTGCCCTGGTAAAATGCGTATATCCTTCATTACGATCATAACTGTTTACCGGAACCAGTGGTGTGTAGCTGAAGCTCTCTTCAGTAAAATCAGTATCCATAGCCATAACGTGGCCGTGATGATCTACGCCGTTGATGTCTGCCTTGTACACATCTTTATGCAGTTGTGCGTAATTAACCTGTTCAGCCTCTTTAAACAGTATTGTTGTTTTAATGCCGACGTACTTTTGCTCTTCCAATTCCAGCGCTTCATGTCGTATCATTAGACATACACCTCATTTTTTTTTGTATCGTAACACATCGAATATGACACCTGTATGTCAGGTTTGTTTAAGAGCAATCATCTGTTTATGTTTTTTCTTAAGGGGGGTTATATAAAACGGGCTCAAACAGTGTACAACCTTCTTGAGTCCAGGGGCGGCACAGAATTAGTAAACACCAAAACTTAACGTTTTGCGGCTCCCTTATGCCTTTTTCGTTATTCTCAGCATTGTGTTTCCGCCCCTTTGAAATTCATAGTTAACTTTCAGTTCTTCAACATAATAACCCGAATTCCTGTATTCATTAATGATTTCACTGACATAGGGCGATTTATCGGCATTAACATCCAACAAAGGAAATATTCTGATTTCATTTGATACTCGCAGCATCTCTTCTATCGATTGCTTATGAAAGTCCAATGAAAGATTGTCGGTGTATAAAAATAAAAAATGGGACGACAGACACAGATCAAACTGATTATTCTCAAAAGGGAGCACCGGCAGTTCGGCATATACATATCTGTTTTCTTTTTTACCCGCTTCATAATCGAGCAAAAACTGTTTCATCGCCGACATTCTTATGGCGCCTAAGTCATCAACATCTCTGATATTTGACCAGATAAATTTATCCCGGTTCTGACTGGTCTGATCAATGACAGTCTGATACGTTTCATTAATTCTCTCTTCAATCTGCTGCGCACTGAATTGATAAATCGGGTCAATAGAGACCGTTCTTTTTCCGGACTTGTTCATCATGCTGTTGAAGGCGGCCGGTCCGTCACCGCACCCCAGTATAGATCTATTCAAATCAGTTTCTTTCAAATCAAACATATCTATGTATTCCCGATATGATCTTCCCCAGGGAACAACTGACTCATATTTGATGGCCATTATAATCTGTCCTTTGGTTTTGCTTTTATATGGTCACCTCGAAAATCAGAAGTTATTTTTCGAGGTTCCCTTATTCCCGAATTAATCTTCGATGCATCCATCATTAGCGAGCAGCAGCTCTTCGATGCGATAGAAGTGCCAAAAATCATGCATTAAAAGATGATTCATCATTATTTCTGGTGTGTATTTACTATATTCCGGATGATTTCCTTCTTTTGTCCAAAATGTTTTTTGATCATTACTATTGATCAGTGATATTGTTTTATCTCTCAGAACGCGGAATTCCTTCAAAGAATCTTGTAATATCATATCAAGATAAAAATTTTCCGGGAAATCATCTAATGAAAGGGGCTCAAATATCGGTTTTTCACAATTCAGGAACAAATCAAACCTTTTATGAAATACATATTTTTCACCGACACATACATGGCAAATGTGTTCATGAGCTGACCATTTGCCCGGGATTCTTCGCAATTTCAAATTGCTGTTCGGAATAGAAGCTAACAGATTATTGAGAAAATCCGGTGAATTTTCTAACATCAAAGATATTTTGTGTATTTCATTCATTGGCTGACCTCTGGGTATTTTAAACAATTCCACGCATTCAAGAAGCCCCTCGAGCACGGAGCGGAGCGACAACTATTTTGACAAATTCCGAGGGGATAATCAGTACCTTTTCAAATATTCTTCTTAATTCTTTGGCCGCCGAAAGCGGATATGGTTCTTGTACCTGCCTTACATTTTCCCCATTGAATTGTTCCTTTAGGAACGAACAATTCATCACCTGGCTTTAGAATAATTTCCTTATCTTCGAATATCGCCGTGTATTCTCCGCTTACTATAATTGTCCACTCATCAAAATCATGCGAATGCTTCTTTGAAATTTGATCAGAATGACACTCCCAGAAGGCCATTTGTGAGCCATCCGCCGCTTCGTAATAATATCCTTCTATGTCAGGAGTATTCTGCTGCGAAGTGTTGATCCGATTTACGGGGTTTTTCATGAAATCAGGAAAGTGTTTCAATGGGAAATCCTTTATGTTGATAATGTGCTGCGACGAAAACCTATATCTCAAGTTCAGTACATGGCGCGGAACTTTCAACTCCCGTTACATGAATGAGTGTGCTCGTTAATTATGAATGTCTCCACGCTCGGATGCCCCAAACATATCTTTCCTGGTTATGGTTATATAACTATGCAGAAATCCAGGAAAAACTTATTGAAAGTTTATACCCAAAAGGCCCACCTTACGTCGTACTTATCAATAAACCTGACAACACAAACGCTATACTCCGTTGCTTGCATTGGTGAAATTGTTATACTACCCTCTTTTATAACTTCATATGAATGCTTTAACTCTACTTCATTCGCAAACCTGACAGACAATTGATATCCGCCTGACTTGGATACACCATCATTATCCCCAAAGTCATTTAGCATAAGCGGTTGATCATGTATGGCTATTTCTGCATGCATGACAAGCTCCTGTTGTTCCGGATTTAAAATAACAGTACTTATGGTTGCATTAAATGCCTTTACATACAGATCAATAGCATCCTTGCATTGACCATTAAAATAAATATGAGTTACAAGCACACAGACCTCCTTACTATGTATGATTACTTTTCAACGTTCCAAAGCCTATTGAAGTGAGCACTGAGCGGAGCGTCAACTCTCAGTCAAGAGATGGCCGATAAGGGATCCGATACCCGCAGTCGCCTGAAGGAACGCCGCATGACTCACAATTTCTACGGGATAATTTCAAATCCCAACTTTTATACATATTGATGGCAGTAATATTATCGGGAAACACATTCAATTCAACACATTGATAATTCATTTCAAGAATGCGATTTGCCGCGTATTTGGTCAATAAAGTACCATAGCCCTGTCTTTGAAATATTTTTGCTATACTCAGGCATTGTATATAATTTCTGTTAAATAAAATACTGCCGATAAATTCTTTATTTATAAATAGAAACAGGAAAGAATTCTTAACACTATTGAAAAATTCTTTTATCTCATTTATTTCTTTTTCAGATGATTCATTAATCCTGTGGGGCAACCAGCCGTTTTTTTTTCTAAATTCATAAAACAAGGCTGATTCCAGATCCAACTCCATTTGAAGATAATCATCTTTATAATTTTCGAGTATTATTTCAGGAATAACAAACAGCCCTTGCTCTTTTTTATAGATCATCCTGATGTCATTTGAAGCCACAAAGATATTCCTCTCTTAATTTATACAATTGTGTCCCGTAAAAGATTATTACATGAAATTATTTTTAGATTTCTATACAATTCATCTTCACCAAAATCATAAAAGCTAAGCAGAATATTGATCATTCCATAACCTGTTTGCAGATTGATTTGTTATGACAGTTGAAAAATTAGACTTGCTGCGAATCTGAAAATCCGGGTGTTTGCCCCGCCTCAGGCGGGGCAAACACATTGTTTTTATTGAGTTCTGCAACAGGTCTATTATAAAAAAAAGACTTTTGACATCGAATTACCGGCCCTCCATTTCACCTGCCCTGCCATCCTGATCCCCATTTCATACTGGGTATTATCATTTATCCAACCCGGGTAATATGAACAGTATCCAGAATGGGGTTGTTATCAGCATTCTTAAATCGATCAATCATGTATTCTTTAGGGTTCAGCTCATTTTCAATTTCGGGGATACCGGGGGTATAAATGAGTTTGCCGCCCAGGCGTAATGACATCAGTATTTCTCTAAACTTCTCCGCATATTTTTGTACATCTTTTGACTTGTACGCTATCGCCCGCCTGAAATGATTAGACAAGGCCATGTGGGAAATCACGGTTGACCATGTCTGCGAATGAAACGGAAAATCAAACCAGCTCTCACATATTATACGGGACCATTTGTTATAATACCGGTCAATTCCATAAACATCATCGTAGTGAGTACTTAAAAACTTAACCAGACGGGCATCTTTGCCGCAACCGATATCGATAACGGGACCGGATATATCAACCGTGTTTAATCGCAGTATTTTTAATTGCAGTGCTACTGAGTATTCTGAACAGGGAACCAGAATTGCTTCATTATCATCAACCCTATTAATGATTATTTCTATCAGACCGGCCCGATGCTCTTTTACAACTCTTCGTATTTCTTCAACGGTGACTTCTCCGGGCCTGGTTTTACGGAGATTACAGATTAGTTTTTTGTATGCCTCATGTACTTCAGCAAATTCTTTCTTGCTTAACCATATATACTGATTAGTCTTTACACACTCATGAACGAAGTAGTTATATAATGTGCCGGTAAACTCCTCGCTCTTTTGATCAGTGTTTATCGCCTGGTAATATAGAATATTATCAAAGATAGCTTTTACAACACTATCCTCAGAATTCTTACTCTGCAGATAATCAACGATACGTTTCATTATACTCCGATTCGATTTGGATTATTATGCGCGCCGGAAAGGTGCGGAAATGCCTGAAGCAAATGGCAAATATAATATCGCGCCAAACGTACGAGAGTTGAAGACATTGCGACGGCCGCATCGCCGCAAAGTGCCGAAGGCCGGGCACTGAGTGCATAAGAGCGGAGTGTTTAATCTCAGTTATTTGCAGTTTTTTGCGTAATTACCAATAAAGCAGTAATCCATCTTTAATGTATTCTTTGAACATCTTATCTCTTGATATCATAATAAGATCTTCATTTATGGCTTGCCAAATTAACATTCGATCAAATGGGTCACAGTGACCATATTTTTTTAATCTGTAAAATGAACTTACAATTTTTTCATCAATATTAAGGATTTCAAAATCAGATTCAGCGGCATAAAATGGTAATTCATCCGGGGTTACATTTTGCAGATCAAGCTTGCCTATGTTATACTTTAATGCAATTTCCCAAAAACTGATTGTACTTACAAAAATCTCATTTTCATTATTTTCAATAGTCTTAATAACTTTTCCAGGTAATTTTAGAGGATCAAACATTGCCCAAAGAAAGGTATGTGTATCTAATAAATATCTCATGATTCAAGAAATTCATCATCAGATAATTTAAAATCATTAGAAGAAGAGAAGGCAGCTTTATTGTGCAAAATACCAAGTTTTCTATTGTTTTTTTTGATATATTTTGAGTATGGAACTAATACAGCTATTTTTTCCTTTTTTTTGCCAAAAGAAAGAGCTATTTCTTCACCGTTCTTAATCTCATTAATGATTTCCGACAAATGAGACTTAAATTCGCCGACTTGTAATGTTTTCATAATGATTAAAAAAACTAATAATAGTCAAGTTGTCAAGATTAAAACCCCGAAAAATTAACTTTTGATGTTCCCTTGCGGTCACGAAGCCTGGAAATAACCACTCATAGCGCACATATCCAGCGGATATCCCGCTTGCATCATCGCCGCGATATGGCGAAGGTCGGGACCGCGCGGAATCCCGGATCGCAATGAGCACGCAGCTGGGCGTCAACACTCAGTTATGAGAAGATGTTAAGCCAGATACACATAGACCTCATATAAAACTCAGCGAACATTTATATTTTAAAACCGAACTCCAACTTGAGTACGCAATTCAAGAGCCATTACAGATATCTCATATTTTTTATTTGCTTCGACGAAATTGTTAAAAGGAGCATCACATGACAACGAGATATATAAATTATTATTAGTAAAGGTGAAACTGGCATGATAAAATTGCGGCCAAAATGGAATAAAGGAAAACGCCTTTCCCCCCTCATTTTTGTTCGCATATAATCTTGTAATTATACTTGGTCCAATTCCTATACCATAAGTAATACAGAAATAATTTCCTAATGTTAAATTGAACATCCCTCCGAATGTGGGGGCAATTGAAGCGTAATCGATAGTCCGCAGATAATATTGATTTTCTTCAATGTCAGAACCGGAATCTTTTAATAAAAGATTTCCTGAATTCTCGATATGAGAATAATTTGTTACACAACCGATAAAAAATGAACCTCCGGTTTTATTCGGAAATTCGGTACCTAAATAAACATTTTTCAACGATATGTTCCGATTAAAAAAATACAGATACGAATCGGTTGCCCATATTCCTTTTAAATCGGGATAGTAAGTTATTTTATCTGGATTTTTGGTTTCGCCGGTGTACATACCTGAAAACAGAGTAATTGATAATTTATTAAAATTTGTGTTATCTGTATAAATAGCACAACCATTTAACATGTTGCTTTCCGCTTTCTCTGTATCTCGCGGGGTAAAGGTCAGGACATTCATACTTAACCCGTATGTGTCGTTATTATAAAAACCTCCGATTGTAAAGTAATTGGACTGGAAATATTTCGCATCTTTTACTGTTACAAAATTAAAAGTCTCTGTGGTAAATAAACCGGCGGTATTGATTCTTTTGTTTTCGGCCTGTTCTAATTCTGCTGAGGTACAGATGGTACACCAAAAAAAAGGAAATATGATAATAGCTTTCCAAACTGATTTCATCGATAATAATTTCCTTTCACAACGGAATTAATGAGCCAACAGCCCCGACGAAGGCGGGTCAGACAGCTCTTGCGTGTCAGATCCGCAATAAGTCTGAAATGGTAACATCAAAACGAATTGTTGTACGCTGCGCCGGTGTTGCTAATTCCGCGTAAACATCTTTATATTTCTATCGATCAGTTCACAATGAAACCCGACATGATTATTAAAATGCCTGAGGGCCTCTTCTAAATTGAAGCTTTTTTCCTGTCCAACGGTATATATGTATTTTGTCCAGTCGTTATCGATAATTGTCCGCAAGTGTTCAGACATCAGTTTACGAACTGATTTAATCAGAGTAATCGCCAAACCGATATCGGCTTGCTGACAATTCAATATTGAGACCCATGAACCATCAAAAGATAGAACCTGTGTTCCGGGTTTTGTTATCCCCCAGCGATAACGATGGAAATTGGCAACATCGAAGTCAACACAATGCATAACCTGCTCGGTTATTGACCAGGCATCTTGCATAGGTCTGAACAACAATATCTCACCTTCAAGTTCTAAAACTTTATCAAAGGCACAAGAAAGAGAGACAAAGTGATCAACCAGATCCATTTTTTCATTCTTTGTCATTTTATAACCCCTATAAATATTTATAAGTTTTGCGCGCATCGCACGAGAGCTGACGACACTGCGACGGACGCATTGCCGCATTGTAGCGCAGGCCGGGCAAGGCGCGGGGGTGCAGTGAGGAGCGGAGCGCCAGAACACCGTTGTGCGCAAACATGCCTTAGTTAAGCGAAAATCGAACATTTCTACTTTTTTATAATATTCATTATCAGCGTCAGCAGTATTCTTGCTACGATTCACTCAAATTTATAACATTCTGACATTATTGATTATCGTTATCTTGTTACTATCATAAATCACTCCCGATCCATCAGGAATGGCATAAATCGGCTTTTTCTTTGTGGACAATTCTGGAAAATCCTTTTTTAGATCAGTTCCTTCATAATGAACTTCAATGTAAAAATCAGAATTGATTAATCCTATTCCCTTATAGAATCCAAATTCCAAGTAATCACTATCTGGAGTGCAAAAGTATTCAGGTAACTGAATTAATGCACCGGCACTTGCTCCCATGATTATTCCATTATACGATTTAATAGTATCGAGAAGATTCTTCTCTTTTAAGCGAGTAATTGTTTTATCCGGAAGACCACCGGTAAAGAATATCACATCTGAATTATTTATTTGTTTTCTCATTTTATTTGAATCATCATTAAAATAATGGATGATATCAATGTTATTATACGGAATACCCAATTTCATAAATTGAGATGCAATCAATTCAAAATACTCCCCGCCCTTATTACAATAATGGTCATACTCAACTGAATTATGGATTTTTGTATCTGAATGCGAAAAAGGGATGATTGTGACTTTCATTGATGGATTAAAATATTGAATCAGATTTCTATACAATTCATCTTCACCAAAATCATAAAAGCTTAGCAGAATATTGATCATCTCATACCCGTTTTGCAGATTGATTTGATATGACAGTTGAAAGTTCTTAAAACAACACAAGTCATTTGACATCGATGAAGAGTTCAATTTCTGTTTTTTTTATTCTTCATTCATGGGCTGACCTCTGTATATAGTAAACAATTCCACGCCCTTAATCTTTTCGTGTACAGACAATGCGGAGGCGCCATTGCCGCCCTGTCGGACACCGAATTACCAGCACTCCCTTTCACATGCCCGCCCATCCTGATCCCTGTCTCGTACCGGATGATACCCGCACTGATATGCCTGTTCACAGGTGAGTTTGGCGCATGATAAATTGCAAAAAGAAGGAAACGTCCCGTCATTTGCCAACATCACTGAGCCGGTTGATATTATAAGGAAAGAACTCATCGATACTGCTAATAAGACGAGGAGATTGAAGTACTTCATATCATCCTCCTTATATGGTGTTACTGACTTTTCCATTCCTTTTTATCTGACATTGATCGGACATAGAGATGAGAAAAAACCACGGCATAACCGCTTGATATAACGTACCAACAATGCAACATTAACGCCGCATTGTTGGTTTGGACGGGAACATGGAGAGCATGGGCGGAACACAAATAATCATTTTTGTGCGGATGGTCAGTCTTTCACATACACTGCAAGATAGGTAATTACTGGTTGGCCCAATCCCAAGCAACCCCTCTGTTGTACCTGAAAGACAGAGTGAAATTTGAAACCTTCATTTGCATGAGCCTCAAACCGTTTTTCTAAATTTGCAATACCTTTGTTTGAAAACTCAGCACCTATTGACTCAATCTTATACTGCATCTGCTCCTCCTTAAGATTATGGCATATCGATCCCCCCGTTTCCGGGGCGGCATCTATATAACCTACTTATTGTTTTAATGACTCCTCTTATAAAGCCATATTTTCTTAATACCTGTTCCGCATATCTTGAACAACTGGGATCAAAAACACATCGATTACCTAATCTTGGCGAAATATGTGACCTATAATACCTGATAAGTTTTATTGAGATGAAAATCATTACAGGCTTTCTGGGAATAGGCAACAGATCAATTTTGTTGTCTTCACTCGTTTTTCCAAACAGGGCTCTTTCAACTGATGGCCTCAGTTTCTCGTCAATACTCTCTCCGAACAAGGCTTCTTCTTTATTCATTACAATTAACTCATAAACAATTTTGATTTACTACAAAATTCGAGCTTGAATAAAACTCTTTCAATCTTTTCAAACTGCTCACTCACATTGGGGCAGCTCGACTTCGGCGCGCCCAGTTAGTCATCGATTATGAGATAACCACTCACAACTTGCACTTATAGAGAATATAGCGAAAGTATTATCTCCGCGATGTGACTAAGCCCGAGCATCGGGCGCAACGCAGTGAACACGCAGCGGAGCGTTAACTCTCAGTTATTTGCAGTTGCTCAGCCCCCTCCGAATAAATAACCAATATTTGCCATGCAAAACTCAATTTATATCATGAATGACAACATTTACTCAATCTGGAATTACGTCCGTAGTATGGCGGAGTATTATCACTGTTTGTGCTATTGTACTTCGCACAGTGCAATAGCACAAACAGTGATAACAGCAAATCTCAGGTTGAAGCAGTTGCTATGTTCTTTTTCTTTGTTCCCAATATGAGTTAAAAATATTCTTTAATGATTCATAGTCACGGATTTGATATAAAATGAAAAAGATAATATTAATCAAAATAATTACCATGGCTGATATAAGAACTGAATATGTACTTATTTTCAATATCTTTTCTGATAAATAGATGTGAAATAAACAACATCCAATTGATAGCAACAAAGGTAATAGATGTGTTGTTATTCTGCTTTCTAAGGGTCTCGTTGTTTTCGAATACCAATTTCTGAATTCCTTTTCCACTTTAACTGGAATTATTGAATTACATAATTTTGTAATTTCAAGTTCAATAAGATTCAATCTAAGCATTGTCCGATAATATTGAATTCGCAAATTAGTTGCTTCATGAAGCCAATAAACCACAAACAAAGAAACCAAAACAACAAATGTCCTTACAAAGACCATATTGCCTATAATACGAACAATATCTTCGTTTTGAGTGGTCAAAGAAAATGAAAAAGCAAAAAGTCCGCCAAAAACTACAATGAGCATATTTATCCAGTTTTTTTCATCTCCCTTAATCCTGCTTAATACAAATGTGAAGTTTGAATATTTTTGGATTAACGCCTGCATTTCTAAATTGATATTTTCATCACTCATTTTTCCTCCTTGCGCCAAAAGCGACAATCAAACTAGTTGTTTAGTTTCTGTTACTTCTCTTCATCATGCCTTTCAATTATTTCACATTAATCTTCAACAACAATTTTATACTCAATATTGATTTTTGATAATTATTTTTATATTGTATAATCGAAAAATATAAATTATAATTGAAATCACAAGAACTACTGCAACTGAATCAATTGGTTTGTTTATTAAATAGCACATAAGAATTATACTAGAGCATTTCACTATTGAAAAACTCTTAATAGCATTTCAAACTGTGCGCGCCCCTCTCAACGCACTAGAGTAGACATCATTACTGCGGCCTTATCATCGCAATGCGCCGAAGGCCAAGCACCGCAGCGACCTCCGGGAGCACGGAGCGGAGCGTCAATTCTCAGTTGCGCGATGCGACTTAAATAAACTAATAAATTATAATGAAATCCATTCCAAAGCTACGGCGTAATTTTTAATCTTTTCCAATATATATTGCGCAATTGTTGATCTATTTGCGGAAACGACAAAATCTCCTTTACGCCATGTGTATTCTACAGTAATAATTAAATCATTTGAATAAAACGAATTATCCGGTATTAATGAACAAAAAGGAAGTGCTTTTTCATATTTTGAATCATCAATCATAATATTACATTCATTATAATATAGTGCCAATCCCTCACACATTGATTGATTCAACTTTTTATCCTTACCAAATGTGAACCCCCTCTCAGATAATAAATTAAAAGCGGTAACTGATGTTTCAGCTGGTGTGCCCCTATTTTCATTATATGACAAATCGTCTCCAACTAAAAATTTACCGAAATCGCTTCTAGATATATCGCGCTTCAATTTAGATTTACCCGCAGAATTAATTCCTAAACGATTAAATTCTTTTTTCAAATCATCACTACCAAACATTGAAAGGATAGAAACAGTTGGAGTTGGTGGTAAAGCAAATGCATGTACATTCAACTTATATATTGATTGAACTAATAGATTAGTTTTGTTCTTCCAGAATTTGCCTGATTCACTATCTGGTGTTGCACGAAGTAATGCTGTAGCATCTACTAAACCATATCGAGTTTGAGATGTTAAATGACTTAAAATACCAGAACTAACTGAGGATGAAACAAAGACGATATTCAAGGAAATAGGAGTTTTACTTTCATTTTTAAGTTGAATTAGCAAATTATTGAAATCATTTGATATGTTTCGCAAATATGCCCCAATTGTGGGAAAATGATCTGGATTATATGTTGCTGGGTCAATTCCGAACTCCTCAATATTCGAAATACTATTCACCTGTTCGATTGTTGATTTCGCAATTTTTTGCCATAAATCTTTATTTGGTCCTTCGGCATGTAGAGGAATATTAATTGGTGATTTACCAGTGATCTCTTGGTATCTATTAGATAAATCGTTACAAATATCTATATTGGTTTCTAACCAAATTATTAAACACTTTGAACCAAGGGATGGTTTTCTTACAAATCGCTTTATTATAGATAGTTCTTTAGCATCAGGTGGATTGTTTTCTCTATGATCAATTATTATTGGAATTACTTTTTTACTATCAGCTTTGTTGTTTTTACTGAATTTATTAATTTCTGTGCTTAATAAATCATAATCGATATTACCTGAGTAAACAATACTATTTTCATAAAATGACGGAAGAAAAAAAGTTAAATTTGATGTAAGTGTGGTTTTACCAATGCCAGAACCACCATATAAAGGCAAAAAGAAACCCTCGCTTCGCGAGGTAACTGATAATGCTAATTGTTCAAAAATAGTTAATATTTTCGGGTTGGGTTCAATCAATATATTTATAACATCTTTACCCATTTTATCTTGTAGACTTTCATAACGATCAGGCAAGTATAATTGACTTAATACATGAAATTTATTGTCCATAAATATCCTCATTAGAAATAAATTTTAAGTCGTTTCGCGCAACGTACGAGAGTCAACGATCTTGCGGTGGACGTATCGCCACAACGTGCCGAAGGCCGAGCACCGCACCGGAGTGCGACAAGCACGGAACGGATCGTCAACTCTCAGTTAATCGAGGGTTAGGAGCTCCTCAACTTGCTTTTAATTGTGCTTTTTGCTTCTTCGCTAAAATTAATTAAACTATCAATAATTGAGATAGCTTCGCTACAATTATTTTCTAATGATAAAATTTGTGCTTCTTTAATTTTTAAAGTATTATTAAGGTAGGAGTTGATATAACTATCTTTTGACATCTTTGCCAAAGATTCTCTTGCGAGATGTGCATTATTAGATTTTATGTAAATTTCAACTTCAGTCAAACGCAAATAAACATCTTTCTCACAAAGGCTTATTCCTTTTGTTATGGCATCAAGTGCTTGAGTAAAATCATGCTCAACAAAAGCAAGATATTGCGAGAGGCAATTATAATACATTTCAATTGATATAGCAGAACCATATTTCGATAATTTTTCCAAAATCCGTTTTAACTCATCTTTATCATAATTTAAAGTCCTAAGACATGCACGAAAATATGAAGCTAAATTATAAATATTATTTGATGATTCATTATAATTTTCCTTAGCAATAATATAAGCTTTTTCGTAATTTTCAGAATTCAAATATACATGAACTAGTTCAGTTTTTGCACGAGGAAAATGTGATCTTTGTTTTATTGCCTCGAGAAGTTTGATTTCTGCTTCTTTGTTTTTACCATTAATTCTATAATAGTAGCCGAGTATATAATTATGTTCAGGGCCTGAAATTTTCATTAATTCTTCATGAAAACGAGAATCTCTTGATTTAGCTAAAGACATACAAAGCCAATAACGAATCTCTCTTTGAAGATCTTTATCAATTTGATCACCTTTTTCCAATACTAAATAGGACAGCTTAACAATATCGTCATACCTATTTCTTGTTTTGTGATACAATTCGATTATTGCTTTTAAGTATGTACTTGGCAATACTTTTCTAAAATCAATTTTATTTTCCGGTGTAACGATAAGGTAATTCTTTGAACCAATATAGAAAGAATCATAATCTGTAATAGATTCATTTTTTTTGTATCGATCAATGTATGAGTCAATTATTGGTTTGTATTTATCATTAATTTTTAAGTATTTCCTTTGCATCAAATCTTTAATTGCACTATCAACGATAATAAACTCATTGTGTGGACCATAATAAAAACATATACTTAATCCCAGTAGTTTATTAACGTGGTTACTTATTTCAATCTGCTTATTATCATCAAATAAATTTAACAAGCTAATGCATTCAAATTCACATAAAAATCTTAAAAAATTTAGCTCTTCTTCATTGAGGTCTTTTATAACACTGCTTGCTTTTTCGTTATTATAATCAATTATATGAAATGAATTACTTAAAAGCCAATCATAACCATTGCTTTTTAATAAATTAACAGTATAATATATTTGTTCTGGAAATCCTTTAAATAATTTAATTAAAACATTTTTCTGGGCTTGCGAAATTTCAATTTCATTATGTTGCAATAATTTGTTCAATAATATTGTTATTTCAGTTTGATCTAGTGCTTGTACTTGAAAATAATAAATATCATCATTATTTAATGCACTAAAGTAATTAAAAATTCTAAATATTGATGCAACGATAAGAACGGTTTTATTGATTTCAGGTATTTTTGAAATTAGTAACGAAAACCATTCTGATGTTGCATTTTCTGTATTTACAATACACCCATAATCTGTGATAAAAATAAAATCATTATACTTAACAATATCTAACATTAGTGTTATTGCAATTTCTATTTTTTGATCCATTGTAACCGATAGATCTGATATTGTATAATTATTTTCGCTATTTCCAGTTTCAATTAATTTAATAATAAAATCTTCAATGCTATCATCTCTATTTAAATCTATGTGAATAGGAATATAAGAATAATCATCTATTATACCAAATTTAATAAATGAATTATATACAATAGACTTTCTTCCTATTCTATTAAATCCAGAAGCGATAATTGCTTTAGGAGTTTTTTTTCCAGAATATAACCGTGTTTCTATATCCCTAATATAATTTGTTCTTCCGGCAAAAATTGATATTCTCTTCTTCTCAAGCGGGTTTAGCGCCCAAGTGAATTCGATTATTTTTGTTGTTATCAATCGTACTATCTTATCCCAATTTCCAACATATTTAATATTATATTTATCCTGAATCCATTTAGGTATTCGGCTATCATTGTATTTAATTGTCTTGTCTATCAAAATTGGGACAAAGCACCTGTAAGTACTGTTTTTTAATCTAGTTTCCGCATTTTTCAATTCAAACTCAATCCAATTAAATGTATCTTTAAGTGTTAAACTATTTTCGGATATAAAAAACACAAAAATGTCCGACAAATCCATTCTTGATAATACTTCTTTAACAATTTCTTCCGAAATTTCAAAAGAAAAGGAATCATAATTAACAATATTTTCTCCAAGACGCTTTGCAATGTTATCAACCAAATATTTATCATTGCTACTATGTGATAAAAATACTTTCCTCAATTATATCCTCCTAAATTACACGTTACTCACCACACGAACACTCCCCCCTGCGAGAGCCGCCCTGACCTTGCTCCATAAATATGTACAGCAAGAATCCCCCATGAGATTCATTTTATGCTACATCTCTCATTTTCAGCGGAGGGATGTAGCCGATTACTGAACGACGACGAACTGTGTTATAGAATAATTCAATGTATTCATAGACAGCCTGTTTAGCTTGTGCTCTTGTCCGGAACCTTTTCCCATAGAGCCATTCTGTTTTGAGTTTGCCCCAGAACGATTCCATCGGAGCATTGTCCCAGCAGTTTCCCTTACGGCTCATGCTGCAGATGAAACCTCTGTTTCTGATCTCATTCTGATATGCTTCACTGCAATACTGTACTCCGCGATCAGAGTGAAGGAGTAATCCCTCTTGAGGCCTCCTTCGTATGCATGCCGCTGTCAGTGCATTGATAACCAATTCTTTCGTCATGCGACTGTCCATTGACCAGCCGACGATTGCTCCGTCACACAGATCAAGTATTCCTGCCAGATACAGCCATCCCTCATCTGTCCATATATAGGTGATATCCGACACCCACTTGTTGTTCCGGTACTCAGTACGAAATTCCCGATTGAGCAGATTCAGCGCAACCGGCAAATTGTGGTTCGAATCTGTTGTTGCCTTGAATTTCTTGACTGTTTTCGCCCGTATTCCGTTTTTTCTCATGAGCCGGGCCACCGAACCTCGACCGACGGATATTCCCATATCTTTAAGTTCCTTTGTTATGTTCGGCGCCCCATATATCTTATGGCTCTTCTCGTGGATTTCCTTTATCTTCTCCAGTAACTGTTTATGCTGTTTCGACCTTTCGCTTTCCGGTCGTTTTGACCAGGCATAATACGTGCTCCTTGAAATTCCTAAAATTCGGCACATCTATGACACCTTGAAGCGGGAGCTATATCGTTTGATCGTCTGATATTTCACTTCTGGCTTTTCGCAAAGAAGGCCGCGGCTTTTTTTAGGAATTCATTCTCCTCTTTCAGATCTGCGTTTTCCTTCAGTAACCGCATCAGCTCCGCATCAGAGGTGCTCAGCTTTCCCGAGCCGGGAAAGGATTCCTCTTTTTTTACCCGGTACTGTCTGACCCAGTCACGCACCGTTGTATAGTGAACTGCCAGTTTTTCTGATGTTTCCTTTATTGTGGATTCACCGTTTAATATTCGTAAAACTGCTTGCTCTTTAATCTCTTTTCCGTATTTCATGAACTTCCCCTTAGGATTTTATTTTCCCAGGGGGTGTTCTTACTGTCTACTTTTTTAGAGCAAGGTCACCCCATATCCGCGCTCTCACAATCACCGACGACACAAAATCGCCCGGAAGCCGACCGACCCACCCGCCCAAACACGCGTCAAACATCCAATCAACCAGATTCTACCATACCTGTTTATATTGTCCAAATAAAATTACTTATGAAGAGAAAAAAGAGGAATATTAGTGCGGATTTTCTGAACAAAAATGAGTAATTACGACAATATGCACACCTGCATCAGCATAACTGCACAAACTTCTGCAAGTGCGAAATACCTGCCCTCACCTTGCGTGATGCAGAGCTCTTCGCAACTTCACCCGGCGCCATCTGTCTTTTACCCGGTACGCTCTCCAGTTAACAGAGTGCCTTGATGACATAGAAGCTATTGATTTGAATTCGTCGATGGCAGATAAAACACTTTTAACCACAGTTTTACCCGACACTATCAATGCGGTAAGAGCTGCATATTCAGGATATAATGAACAAAAGGTTTTCCACTCTTGCGATAACGTACCAACCAACCGTAATTCCTGCCGCCGAAAATAATCTCCGGTACAAAATCGTAATGATTCTTCTATATATCTGCTTTAATCACACCATTTACCTGTCAATTTTGCAATATCAATTAAAGCTTGACCGTCTTGAGTCATTAATCCTTTCATTATCATCTTTAATGCTCTCGCTTTGTTTTTTTCGCCCCATTTGCTTTTGGGGTTACGGGGTGTAAATTTTAAATAACAACTATCCTTGTCCCGTTTAATTGCCTTACTGTCAACCCATCCAAAACAAAGTGCGTTTTCAATAGCATCAAACCAATGAATACTCGGAACCCCGCTGTTTTTATGATATACAATCAACCAAATAGACTTTTCAGTCCGGCAATTATCATTTAGCCATTTTCGCCAATCTTCAATCGACAACGCATTAATTGCCGGCACACCATCTTTGCTCTCCATAATTCAACCTGATGTTTTTTTTATTTATTCCTGGTTTTTTAAGATTTCAAGATAGTGGGGATTTCTCATAATACCGAGGATATTTCCAAACGGATCAATGACTGAAGCCGTGACAAAACCGTGTCCTCTGTCATTAATAGGTTGATATTGTTCAGCGCCCATTGAAATTAGTTTATCAAATACAGATGTTAAATCATCAACATGCCAATATGCTATCGCGCCGACAGAGCCCTTGCCCCCGGCATCAGGAGCATAACGACTATCAATTATTCCCAATTCATGTTGATAGTCTCCAATGCGAAACTCTACGTACCCGGGAACACTAAAGTATGGTTCAATACCCAGAAATTCAGTATACCATTTTTTGGCCGTCTCATGATCTTGTGCATAAAAACTGATTGTAGATAATCCTCGTAAGGTTTGCTGTTTTGACATTTGTATACCCTTTACCATATTGTATTTTCAGTTTCGGTCAGGCAAATTTCGTACAACTACACCTTCCCCGAACATCCACCCCTCTGCAATCAAACCATCTCTCAATCAGGATATTGGAATCACTCCCTCAAACAACACCTCTTTTCCCTCTCATCCCGGTATTGCCCCCATCGCACATTGCCGCACCACACCAGCGCTCGCGCTCACACAAGCACCGACAATACACATCAATCGGCAACAGGCAGATTCACCTATCGCGCAAACACGCGGCAAACAGCCGTGCAGCGCTCAGTTATCTTTGCTGAACAATTCCGAATAGATTTGTTCTATCACTTCCGGAGGTATTTGTTTTGCATACCGTACCCATCGATTGTCTGATCTGAGTTTGCCGCAAAATGGCAGCGTGAACTTTACAAACTATAACTGCTCTATGTTTCTTTTCCGACACATAGCTATTCTCCAAGTGCAAGTTTTTGGCGTTTTTTATCTTTTCTCTTGCACTTATATGGGCTATTTCCTGTTTTCCCCATTAATTTTTACTGCAATTTGAGTTTTTAAGAGAAGCCCCAACAATCTGCGCTACCTGTTTACTAAGCTCCCTTATGCCGAAAATACAGAGGATTTGCATAACCTCTTGCCTTGCAATTTGTCTTCAGACGTGATCAAAATTACTGGTTAGTTTGACGGATACAATCCACAATGCGTTTCTTAAATAACAAAGCCGGGGTTAATTACCCGGCTTTGTTAGATTGTGTTTAGTTACTCTGTGCTGCCGACTCGCCTTCTCCGTTAGATTCTGTAACCTCAGTTTCGGTCTCTTCTGTAGAAGACCGCTGTACATCTGTAATTTCTGCAACTTCTCCGGAAGCGCCCTTTTTCGTCGATCTCAATGTCACATTTTGGGCTTTCTTGATTCTCTTCTTAGCCTCTTCTGCCTTATCGCCCTCCAAGACCTCGCGTTTGATCAGCTCGTCCTTGAGTACACTTGCGATCTCTTGGTTGTCAATTTTGACGCCAGGGGACACCCTTCTCAGTTCTCGGTTAATTACATCAAGCAAAGTGTCAGTAAGAAGCATTTGACCTATAAAGTATTTGCTGAGAGCCTGTCGCTGCTGATGATAGTCTTCAAGAGCTGATTTAGCAATGCTCTCTTTCGATACATAATACAGTATCTCAACATCACTCTCTTTCTTTGAGCTAAGCTGGGTAAAATCGAACTCATAGACAAGTTCTTTGGTTATCGGTTTTGAAAATCCGATATTATAGATTTGCCACAAAATCCCTGTGGTCAGGATGACCCACTCAACGCCTTCTTTTGCTCCGTAATCAACAGCCTGCCGTATATGATCTTCCTTCAGGTTCATTCCAATAGCTTTGGCTTCAATCAAATACTTGATTTTTCCGTTAATCTTGATCGCAAGATCACAATAAGTTTTCGCGATTACATACTCAGTGGTTATTTCATCGTATTTTACATACCCAAACACTTCATTCAGCATGTCTATTATCACGCCAACTGTATCGGACTCGTTTATATCCTTTGCTTTGAGGGACGATAGTATCGGTTGGAATTTCTTCATTCCAGCTATCAATCTGTCGTGAACCTTTGCCGGTATCGTCGCCATCAATTACACCTCCCTCTATTAGTCTTCAGTACCTTCCAGATTTACTATTGCTTGAGCCCACTTAACGTATTTCAGTGTTGCCAGATCACGTACAGTCTTCACGTTGAATGCTTTAAATAAGAGCTCAGCATCTCCGCTTGATAACCCCTGAAGAGCATCAGCCGGAGAATCCGCGATCTCCTTGAAAGACTTGTTTTCGTACTTCTTGTCGACTGCCTTGTTAATGTTCATGCTATTCCTCCGAATAGTGAGATAGTTAAGACCTAACGTCGCTATAGTGATCTAGAACTCAATGTCAATTACTAATCAGCTAAAAGAGATAGATTTGTATAAAGGATTAAAATGTCCCCAATATTCAAATGCATATTTCCTGTAGTCTATAATAGGACCATTTTTCATACATTAAAAGAACCGAAAAGAAATGGACAATGCGCAGAAGTACCAAGACTTCCTGCTATACCATCAGATGGGAGGTTCTAAAGGTAGTAACGTAGCGAAAGTTATAAAAAAGAACATTAGTCAATTACCGGCTGCAAGGCTATCAATAGCCAAATTAATCCTTTCAAAAATCTAATTCTGTGATACTTTCCTTTTCTATAATATCCTCACAAATTGCGGTGTCAAATAATTGCAGGTTTCGTACTAATTTGAACTGAGGAATATACCTGGAAAAGGTTTGAATAACGCAAATTATCTATTAATTTAGCAATGGAATGGTTTTTCGCTTGATTAATCAGCACGAATGTGCTTTATATTGGCAACATTGTATACGAATGCACTCTCTCCGGTTATTTACCCTGGCTTGATGTTCTTGGAAAATCGAGAGGTTTTCTTGTAACTATGTCTTTGCGGTTCTTTTATATAATATTGATAATTCCACAACAATAAACGATAAGACTTCTCAAACTCTAGCAATAGTGTACTGTGAACAAGATCATGATCTGAATTAGATTAACTTGAGTAAATAAGTAAGCCTATTTTGCTCCTTTTGTCTGTTATTTATTTCGGGAGGGTTTATGCCCAAAGAAAAATTTAGTCCAGCCTTAGGTTGTTCAATAGTATCGGGAATCGTATCACTAACTGTAGCTAAAATTATTGATATCGTTTTCTATGACCTAATAAATGAGTATTCCCAATATTTCATTATTTCAATAGTCGCGTTTATCGGATGTTTTACGATCGGATTAGTGGTTTGTGTTTTAAAAAAAGTTCCATTTAAAAAAACAATACTCATTGTAACAACTATATTGTCAGTTGTCTTTTTTTTAATCTCCTGTAGTCTATTTCCAAAAGATGTCTTTCATTATGTGGAAATTGCAAATCAAGAAGTTTCTGATGATTCGCTAAAAGATAACTATGAGTATTTGGCAAAAATTAACGGGAGTAAGATCTGCATTGAATTAACTGGAAGAAACAATGGCGGTCTGAAATTTGAAATTGAACGTATTCGCAATAATATTGATTATAAGAAAATAAAGTTTGAAGGACTAAGCGACGCATACATCGAAGGAAGCAGATATTATTATATCAAGAAGGGTCAATTCTTTAGCAATGAGGAGGTGATCGAAAATGACAAAATAAAGATCAATTTTCTCAATGATACAGGTTTTGCAGGAAAGTGTAAATTTAGAATCAAACTAATAAAGGGAAGGGGGTAGTCCAATGAAGAAAGTATATCTGATCCTGTTCATTTTAATACTATCATCAGCTGCTTATTCAATCGAAAACGGCGGACTTGTTCAATACGATTTGTTTGGCTGGACTGTATATAATAGAGGAGCATCTACTCTATCCATTGTTAATGATGGTAAAGACATCATTGTTTCAGGTAATGCAACTGCAGAAGGCGCTGGTTATGCTTTTGCGAATAAAAATTTAGGGTTATCAGGAAAATCAAAGTTTGTCTTAGAAGTAGCGGGTATTGATAAAAATAGCAAATTTGATTCTTACAAATTATTAAAAGTAGAAATAAATGAGAATCCTTTGCTGACCGTGACTGATGAAATGCGAAACAAGTCTGATGACAAATACATTAATGCTCGTAATGGGAAGGCTGAGTTTGATATTTCATCCTATAAAGCAGTTAATAAAGTAAATTTTGTATTTTATAATTGTAGCATGAATAAGGTTAAGATTAGTTGTTATGTGAAATAGGTTTGAGTTTGTCGCGACTAAATTGTAATGAAAAAGAGAAGCGGAACATAGAATAAAACTAAGGGGCTTATCATAGTAAGACGTAGTGCGCACTCAGGATTGCCAATCATCTGCTCTTGCAAAAATTAGGAAATGAGCAGTAATTATGATGAGCCGTATTGAGAGAAAACTCAACAATAGCAAGAGCAACTTTTTCAAAGATTCAATGAGTTATCGGGATCGTTAAATACCCCCCCCATTTGAGCGGTTTACGAATTGTCCAGGCGTGGATAGATATCCATCAGGAAGAACTTATGGCAAACTGGACTCTTGCAATAAAGGGCGAACAAATTTTCAAAATTGAACCTTTACGGTAAATACTATGAAAATTATATCAGTAGAACCAATACAACCATCCATATTGAAGCTGTGTTTTTCAAATGACAAAGTAAAGTATTTTGATATGTCGCCATACTGGAACAGTTCATTTTTTAAAGAATTGCAGGACTGGAATTATTTTGTGCAGGTTCGCCCGGCAGGCAATACCGTTCAATGGCCGCATGAACAGGATATCGCGCCGGAAACTCTCGATGCTGAGAGCATGGATGAGTTGATAAAGTAATAAATCCTTTGGATCTCATTTCTTCGGAGGATAGCAGATGAGAACGGACACATTGATTAAAAAGACGGATTTGACGCGATTTTCGAGAAATTTGATCTTGTCGAAGCCGAACGGTTCATTGTCTTAATGAACAGAGAGTCATTTGATTACACCAAGCGGCGATAAATTCTCTGGCAGGGAAAATCAGGAACGGCAGATTAGCGAAGAGGCGATGAAGTTTAGGAATGAGAGTGTGAAGAATCCGAAATGAACGCATTCTGTCAAACAATAAGACCCTCGAACCGCCAGATCATTATCAACCTGCCGGATGAATTTCTATCCAATCAAGAGGTTGAAGTTATAGTTCTGCCTCTTGTGCCCGGAAAAAAGAAATTCAGCCGAAAAGAGGCGTATGGAATGCTTGAAGGAAAGATAAGTCTGAAAGCGGATTATGATGAGCTGCATGAAGATTTCAAGGAGTATATGTGATGAGATATCCCGAAGAGCTTTCAAGCATTGGCAATAGCCGGGGTCTGATAGCATCTGACAGGTAATCAGGAGGAGAGCACAATCTTACCTCCCAGCGACGGACAGTCCTCACATCAACATTGAGGATATCAGCTATCTGCCTTTGAGTATAAATATCGCGAGCGCTTTTCAACAAATCGTATGAATTTACAGACATACTCCTTTCAAATACTGCCAAATACAGGACAATTTGTGCGCTTTTATTCCCTTTATTTTAATTAGTTAACAAAGTTATTACAACGAAAGAAAAAAGATTGTTTTACAAAAAGATGAAAGGAATTGAGTTCGATTATATTAAGATTTCGTAAATTGTTCCGCATTATCGGCTTTCCTGCAAAGTTTTCTCTTGACTAAATATTTTTATTGTAATGGACTGAGAAAAAGATTTAAGGAGGACGATTGATGTTCCCTTTTCTGCAGTACGTGACCCCTTACCCAACAACAAGAAATAGAGAAAGACTGTCTTACGTAGCATGGAATGATTTCCCGATAACTGTCAATTTGACAAACCACGATTTCCAGCCTCAAATCATTAAGTCAATTCTTGAGAAATACGGTGAAAACCTTGTTAAGAATAAGAAAGGGCAATTAAAGCCTAAAGATTACAAAAATAAATGCTATATTGCAGGATTAAAGTTTCTCAGGGATCTTGTCGGATATGAGACCAGAATGGGAAAACATCAACTTAGAAGAGCGCTAATAGGAAGTAAAATCACCCCCGGCCTCAATTTTGTGCTTCAAGTAATAATTCATCTTGTTGTTACTGATAACGATAAAATAAAAAAAGACTTTTATTCAAAACTTGATTCCCTCGATAGGGGTCCGTTCGTTAAGGGCAGAGAATATTTGTTCATTCAACATATTTCGAATCATTTGCGGCAAATTGAACACATTAGTGTTCACGAAGATTTAAATGACAACCAGAGAAGATGGGCTCCCTTACTTTTGAACAGATTACGAGATATTACAGATACTTTTGTATACCCAAAAGGTGATTGAAATGGCCAGACATATTAATTACTCAATAACCAACAATATAGAGAATGTTCATTCCTATATCGAATCAGAATTAAAGAGATTTGTTGCCCTGCAGAAAAAATCTGAAGACAAACTTTTTAATAAATTCTTTCAGTCCATTCTTTCTGGTTTTTTGGTATATGGATTTCGAGATTATATTACTCTTGAGAAGGAATCCGAAGGAGTCGATTTATTCCCCACCCTATTAAACATATGTTTTTTTGTTGTATGCTATCTGCTGATTTTCAAATTAATTGATTTGCTAAAATTTATTTATAATCAATTTATTAAACCTGCATTTTGTGGAATTACTGGAGAATATACCGAAGAGGACATTACACGAACAATAAGAGATTTCAACAATTTTACTTATAATGAGTTCATTATTTCTCTCAAATTATGGAACTTCATTGATCTGAACTCCAATGACAAATATGGCGACGACGCAAGTGTTGTTGATATGTTTATTTTAGAATCAATAAACCGATTCCGCAAAGCACTTGATAATTTCAGCATTTTTATAACTAACGAGCCGTTAGCCAAGAAGTGTATTTTCGGTTACGACTCACCCAAGAAGTACATTTTCGGTTTTATATCAAGTTTTATATCAAGAAAGAAATTGAGCACAAACCCTAATTCCAATTACCGTACAGCATTGCCATTGTACAGGATTGTTTCTTTAGTGAATTCCATGGATTCATTCTATATCAATATTGAACAATATATTAGTAATTCAACTTGCGAGGTCATCAGGAATTACAATTCATTCCTTAATTCAAACCGGGAAGGTTATGAGGAAAAAAGAACTATGATACAACAGGACATACAATCATGTTATACAAAACTTCTTGCTATCAAGGATTCATTAAATTCGGATTTTGGGACATCCTTTGATACTTCGATAAAAAAATAATACTTATCATGATTGATATGGTCCTTTTGGACACCTGTATGTCATCATAGAATAAGCACTGGAAAGAAAAGTTTCCTTTCCAGTGTTATATTCAGTATTTCAATCCCATCTTTTCACGGACTTATTGTCCCAGTACCCTGTTTTCGTTATGCTTGAAATAACCTGACCCTTCAATAGGACAACTGGCTTCAGTGTATATTTCTTTGATCCGGTATGAGGAGGGCCCCAAAGCTCAGGATATCGATAAACACTGAATGAAGCTTCATATTCCGATATTTTGGTGAAGGCAAAATTTTTGTTATATGTTGGCTTATTACTTTCAATGGCTAGATATCCTGATAGGTACGGAAGTATTTTTTCAATCGGAGCATTTGACCTAATTTTTCCTACTGCCGAGACCGTAGGATATTTGCTATTACTCCAGCTGGCGTTTGCGTCTATTTGCGTTACGACGACTGAAAGAGGATCAATAACAACTTCTACACTGTCTTTCACCTTCTCCCCTGTTGTTGAGATTAGATCGAAGTTCAAAAGATAAGATCCCGGCTGGATATCCTGCTTCAGATATACAGAACCATCACTCTTTTGTTCAAAGGAAGGATGAGTTGTAGTCTTGTTTAAGCTGCATTCTACTGCATTGATTGTTAGCACAGGAAGGAAGTTGAACTCATCATTACTCAGCCCATAGATCAACTTCATTGGGGTGTTTGATATGAATTGGCTCTTTGTGTTTCTATTATCAATATCTGCAATACCCACAACACCCTTTGAAAAATTGAATGGACTAAATGATGGATTTATATAACAGATATCGACGTTCTCATAGGCCTCCTCAGGGATATTAACCCTTGGGTCTCTCAGAAATTGAATATAATCAAGTTTCTTATCCTCATTCGTTGATAATAGATATTTCAGGATCAGAACCTGTTCCTGTTGCATTCCAGAATGATCAACTCGATAATCAATATCATTTTTAACCGTTTCTATTAAAGCATCAAATTTATCAATTGTGGAGTATCCTTTATTCTGAAATACCTGCGTATTAGCCAGATTGGCAAGGTTAAGATATGCAAAATTTCCTGTTGTCGCTGTCATCCATATTGCTGACGAGTAGAACAGCAGGACATCCCAACCAACTAAGCCGCAAAATTCTGATTGATTATCATTTATGAGCATTTTAACAAAAGCATCAAGCGAATCTTCGTCCGAAGGATCAAATGTTCCTTCTCCTTCGATGGTTGAACTCCTCCCTGAACCAGTATCCTTCACGAAACACTCGTAATCGATGGACCACTCATCCGAATCTGTCATGTGAATTTGAATGATTGGTTTAAGTCGCAACCGCATCCTTCCTCTGCTTAATAGATCTACATAAATGCTAGGCCCAAGTCCATTATAGGTGATTAATGTAGTCCCATCATAACTGATGTTGTTATTTTCATCCTGCTTGATCGAAAGATCAATTACTCCATAAAGTCTATCAAGATTATCACAGTTATTGTTTTTGCTGTACGCAGGTCTTATCGATGATGTAATTCGACAACTTTTACTGGTAGGAAACGACAGAACAGTGTCTCCTTGAGTAACGAAAATATTGTCGAATATGAATTCTGATAGGGATACTTTTGTTTCGATTACCGTCGGATACCCTGACAGGTCGATCAACCCTGAAATTTTACCAAAAAGGTTATATTTCCCATCCACTCCAACAGGTATACTGAATGGGAGTTCGATCATCAGCATATGCTCATAAAGCACGATATTTGCAAAATATGGTGAGTTACTCAGAGGGGTTATCTTTTCTAATGTCTTTTTCGCCTTGGCAATTGCCTCCAAGGTTTCTGCTTTAATATAACTTAGATCCAGAATCACGGTACGGTTTCCGCTTTCATCTTTGAGTGAAAGAATGTATTCCGGCAACATAGAGGTATCAAAGTGACCATAGATAATAGACAGACGACCTGTAATTGCTGAAGAAAACTCCCCCAAACCAGGATTTGTCTTCAAATTCACAAGATAGGTCGATATAATTGTGTTCGGGTTGTTCCCATTAAGCGCCATTATCGACATTTGAGAATTTTTAACAACGGAGCTGTTTTTAATCTCAGTTGTTTCAATTAATTTCAATTTCTCCGGGGTATATGGAAATGATCCTTCAGATTTCGCCTTCAACAACATTTTCTTCATGGTCTGAAGCATTTCGTTAGCATCTATATCAAGTTCAGACGTGTTGTCACTTTCGATAGAATCTAACTTCTGCTCCACAACACTCACAGGTTCACTGCCGATTGGGACAACATATTCAGTTGTACCCACATCAATATCAGTTATGCTCCCATCAATATCAGTTATGCTCCCATCAATATCAGTTATGCCCCCATCAATATCTGTTGTGCCCCCATCAATATCTGTTGTGCCCCCATCAATATCTGTTGTCGTTTCTGCTCCGGAGCTGCTCGATGTTGGTTCCTTGTTGCTGACATCACAGCCTACGAAGGAAAGAATAGCAACAATAAGTATCATGGGCATAATCATGATTCTATTCATACTTTCACCTCATCTATTGGTTTTTGTAGGCGATTACCGTGGGGAAGCCAAAGATACACAAAAAATACTGCTATGGAAAGGTGAATTCCGAATTTTTTCTATAAATTTATCATTTTCAAATATAGATAAAAATTAATAGGGATTTCAATGATAACTGGGTTGGTTTATTTTAAAAATATTCACAGGAAGATTACATTTTTAAAAAAAATTGTGAGGTATCAGTATTAACTATTGAATTAGCAGTTTGGAAAGAACCGAGATTGGGGTCGGCCCCCTCGTACACCTCATCCCTCATTATAAACTCTTCCTCGGAAGCATCCTCCTTTTATCAATAAAGATACTTTTTCATCGATGCTCAATGACAGGATCCCTCTTTTGAGGAAGCGGCTTAACCACCTCCCCCCCAATGTGCCACGACGGCACTAGCCGGCGGCGACACAGATGTCACAGCCGCCGGGGTAGGGAGATACTCAAATGCTTTAACAACGTTTCCACTGCTGTCAAGTACTACTTTTACAGAATCGACTTGATCGGTTAGATAATATCTTGCGTCACCTGAGGGAACCATGGCTGCAACGCGTAGGCCGTTGACGTTATTCAAATGATATTCTTATTGACATCTCTTATTGCCTCTTGCACAATTTTCCCATGCAGTTCTTAAGCCTGAAATCAGATTTCATCTTCAAGAAGCTCTTCACCGAAGAGCCGGATTTTCTTGTCGATCTTGTCAATGCGGTTCTAAATTTACCCGAGAATCATCGTATTGCAGAGTTGCAGATTCTTAATCCAGAGATCCCCCGCGAACTTGTCTCGGACAAAACATCGATTTTTGACATTCACGCTGTCGATGAAAATGGCGAGCATATCATCATCGAGATGCAGGCTTTTCCGCAGGGTTTCTATGTGAAACGTGCACTATACTACTGGGCAAAATCTTATGCCTCTCAGCTTGCACGGGGTGACGAGTATCATCTTCTCAAAAAGGTCTACTCAATCAATTTTATTGACTTCAACCTGATCGATACTACGGAATATCATACTGTTTTTGATATTGTCGCCCGCAATAATTGCGATATTCAGCTCACAGAAGACCTGGAAATACATTTTCTTGAGCTTAAGAAATATATCAACAACACTCAATTTGCTGACAAACTTGATACCTGGTTGTATATTATCAACAACACAAATTCACTCGGAGATGATATCATGAGAACGATTGTAGATAAACAGCCCGTAATGGAAAGAGTCTTCGACCGTCTCGACAAAATGTCGATGAACAAGACTCTTCTTTCAGAGTATGAGATTCGCAAACGCGCCGCTATGGATGAAAAGGCAAGGCTGGATTATTCTTTTGAAAAAGGCATTGAAAAAGGCATTGAAAAAGGTATAGAAAAAGAGAAGCTTGATGCTGCCGAAAAAATGTTAAATAAGGGAATTGCGATTAAGGATATTGCCGAGATTACAGGTCTTTCAGTTACTGAGATTGAAGGGTTGAAGTGATTCTGTCGCTGGCGTTTCGCATCGCGCAATTTACCTTAGCCGGGTAAATAAACTACTTAATTAAAGTATTTTACATTGTGCACTCTATATTATGCGAGTCGTTTCTATTGCACGGTCTTTGCATTCGACTAACTTTTGGGCTTTCTGCTCATTGTTTGCCCCAAACCGCACAGCACTCTATTTTGAATTGACAGTATTTACGGGAACGTAGGGAGAGGGGAGTCCAACTGTAAACAGAAAATCGTTTTTCATAGAAAAGCCCTCGCCCTACTCCCCATTAACCGCTTTCACTGGGAGAGGGCGCGCAGTAGCGCGGGTGAGGGCATAAGATTAGAAGTGAGATGCTCGACCGCAAGATTGATTCTCTGGTGTATCAGCTGTACGTTCTGACTGATGACCAGATCAGGATTGTAGAGGGGATGTGATTAAAATTGACTAGATTACTGGAGGTTGCAAAATGCCGGCAATTTCAAATGTTTTACGGATTAATAATTTATCTGTATTTTTATGATAACAAACAACACTCTATACCGCACATACATGTTGAATATCAACGCGATGAAGCGCTTTTCAGCATTATAGATTCATCCCTAATCAAGGGCGATTTGCCGGTAAAAAAGATAAGGCTTGTCCAGGCGTGGATAGATATCCATCAGGAAGAGCTTATGGCGAACTGGGCTCTTGCAATAAAGGGCGAACAAGTTTTCAAAATTGAACCTTTACGGTAAATACTATGAAAATTATATCAGTAGAACCAATACGACCATCCATATTGAAGCTGTATTTTTCAAATGAAAAAGTAAAGTATTTTGATATGTCGCCATACTGGAACAGTTCATTTTTTAAAGAATTGCAGGACTGGAATTATTTCATGCAGGTTCGCCCGGCAGGCAATACCGTTCAATGGCCGCATGAACAGGATATCGCGCCGGAAACTCTCTATGCTGAGAGCACGGATGAGTTGATAAAGTAATAAATCCTTTGGATCTCATTTCTTCGGAGGATAGCAGATGAGAACGGACACATTGATTAAAAAAGACGGATTTGACGCGATTTTCGAGAAGTTTGATCTTGTCGAAGCTGAACGGTTTATTGTCTTAATGAACAGTGAGTCATTTGATTACACCAAGCGGCGATAAATCCTCTGTCAGGGAAAATCAGTAGGGCAGATCAGTCAGAATTCTCCCTCACCATCCGTGATGCAGGGCCCGTCGCAGATTTTCGCTCGATTTACAAAACATATATATGAAATATCCCCGAAACATATATATGCCGAAGCTCCGCAAGACATATACTATCGTGACAGAAAACATATACTATTGTGACAGATAACATAGACTATCACGACGGAAAAGATATACTATGCTGGCGGGAAAGATATACTATGCTGACGGAAAACATAGCCTATGCTGACGGAAAACATAGTCTATGCTGACAGAAAACATAGTCTATGCTGGCGGAAAACATAGCCTATGTTTGCGGGAAATATAGACTATGTTGACGACAAACATCGACTATTGCAGCCGCTGAGATAGTCGATGTTTGTCGCCGCGACAGCTTATGTTTAGTGCCGCGATATATATATTAATTCGGTGATTAATAGTACCGTCAATCTCTCTGAATTAACACTTCAACACGAACCCCGGTAAATAGTATTGAACACAAAAGTGATCACTGATTCTCCACTTTGATCTGTACATGTAAATATTCACCGCCGTCGGCATCGAGAAACGTTTCGGTCGCCGTAGTCAGCAAGCCGAGCGAGCTGCAGTAATCATCGGCGATTTTCTTTACTTCGTACAGTTTGACTTTCATGACCATGATATTTGTCTGTGTGAAATATGTTGAAAGGCATTCCGGTGTTTTCCATGATATCGGTTCGGAAACAGCGTACGTTCCTTCTTTGTCGCTCCAGTCGTATTCGTCGGTGTCAACGACGCTGGTGAAGGGATTGCAGAGGTTAACGTCCAGCATGTCGCTTAACGTATCCCAGTGAGTGACCTCATTGGCGAGATACTGAGCCCTGCCGGGTTTCACGATATGCAGTCTGCCCGTCGCCTCTTCCATGTCGGTCGTTTTCTCAAGCACTTCACCTGCAAGATTGTTCTTGATCGACAGGGTAATAAGTTTGTCCATTTCGAAAATCACACCGGGCGGGATTTCGTACATATAGAACGTTATCCTCGGATCGTCAGCCGAATGTCCATCCTTCTCATCCGGATCGATCGCGATGCCGGCAAAGTAGGCGCCGTCCGCGGAAAGCGCCGATTCAACCATGTCCGAATCGCCGCGGACTTGTCCGTTTTCTGAAAAAATCTGAAACGGGCGCGGCGAACCGTTATAGAGTGCGTAGACATGTCCGTTGTATGAATAACTTCCCTCTTTATCAAACGTCTCATTCAGGAGAATTATTGTTCCGTCACTTGACATGTTCACCCTGTCGATGTAGGTCACGCTGCTTGTGTACGCTCCCACAAAATCATCCTCGTAGGTCTGGGCGAATCCGTTAGGACTCGGCAGGGTTTCGTTATAGAATACAGGTTTTTTCGAATAATCCTGATAGAGAGTTCCTCCCGATCTCCATTTCGGCTCGGGAGTGTCTGTGGTCGTATCGTCGAAGAAAACAACGTACTCGCCGTGATATACCAGGCGTTTCCCGTCATCGGACACGTTCATCATCGTAATCGCGGGAAGTATCGGCTGCGGATTGACGGCGATGACCCCCATATACATGGCATCGTATGTCCAGGCGGTTACTCCGCTGCCGGTATCGATCTTCAGTATTTTTCCGCCCGGACCGCCCGCAAAAAGCGTTGAGCCGTCAGAGGTGAGCGACAGCATCGGTGTTCCCAGATATGTGCCCCAGGCCCAGTATGTCGCGTCGAATTCGTTGCGCAGCCATTTGTCCCATTTCAGTTTGCCGTCGACATAATGGTACAAATGTGAATGAGTGCTGTCGTCATCGCTTTTTTCTCTGTCGTCAATGGTTGCGATCGCCAGGGATTTGGCGTCGGCCGATGCGGACAATACCGAGAGAACGGGGTCGGCTGTTTCCGTTTCGATATCGTTCATGAGATCGAAAGTCTCCCCTTTTTTCTCGAAAACAAGAGTCTTTATTACATTGGTGTATATCCATGGCTCATCAGAGTCCTGTTTTAAAATGCTGAAGGATGCGATGATGTGGTTGCTGTCGCGCGAAAAAGCGATGCTGTCTTCAGCCGAGTCCGAATTGACAACAGACCGGTATGACAGGATGTCGTACAGATCATATGACCATGCCGGCTTCGTTGAATCTGCCGGAAAATACAATATCTTCCCTTTGTATAAGGCGACGATGCCGGTGCCGTTCCTGTTGAGATCAATATGTCTGATATACGACTGGCTGCTGCCGAAAACTGTTTGATACTCTTCAGGGACCGGGTAGTCGGCCGGTTTCAGCTCAATAGTCGTCAGCGGATCGTTCTGTTCCGGGCTGAAGACATGGATTCGGGAGATGTATTTGGCATCAGACGAGGTGTCGACCGAAGTGTCTGAATTGATGTAATTCAGCAGGCATATCGCTCTTCCCCCCCGCGCGTTGATGTAGACCTGTTTTACCGATCCGTCGGATGCCAGGTTGAAAGGCTTGTATCCCTCGGGCCCGGTGAAATTGTACTGTGCAAACCGGTAGCCGCTTTCGGGCGCCCCGGGAGCGACGGCATCGTCAAACTCATCACTGCCGGCGTCCGGTACAGGGGTCGATGTTTTGTCCTTGTGTCCGGATTCCAGGCACGACATTACGGCCGTTAAAAGAACAAGAATAATCGTCAGTATCGCAAGCCTGCTTTTCATATTATTAATCCTTTATCAGGGTGTATTAAGTGCAATTTGCAGGAACATCGCCTGCGCACAACTACCTGTTATAAGATCTTTCATTCTAAAAAAAAAACCGCATACGATCCTGAACTGGTGCCGTCTGATTGCGCATCCGCGCACAGCGACACGTTGACGGGCATTGTGCCCGATCGGTGATCCGGCACGAACGAACAGCTCACACAGCCCGATAAACCGGCTCACACCTCTTTCGAGCAGACAAAAGAAGCAACACCCCGCAGCCCGATTGTATCAGCCCCGTTTAGATTGTCCAAATATAATTACTTGAGTTTGATAAAAAGAGGAATTTTTTTACGTTTTTTCTGAACAAAAATGAATATTAATGGTTTTTTGTAAGCTTGCATCAACACAACTACACACAATGCCGCAACTGCATGATTCACGCCCCGCCATGACAGAAACTGACGGACATAAGTAAAGATTTCTCTGTTGCTGACTATTACTATTGTACATGAGGCAACCCGCTCACATCCTTTGAAAAAGAATATTTCTAATCAGTGACGCGCAGCGCCCCGGTGCAGTTGTTTTTGCGTTCCTTTATCCATCCCCCCGCCGCAATAAAGAAGAAGATCACCCCGATTGAAAGCATCGTCGCAATACCGGCGGTGAGATAAACCGCTCTGACGCCGAAGATGTCGATAAGCGCGCCCCCCGCGAGCATCGAGACAATCGCCGCGGGGGTGAGGATGGCGGTATTCGCACCGTACGCCCTGCCCCTTAGCGCGGGATCTGCTGCCTGATCGCGCCTCGCGTGCATGGCGACGACCGCGGCGTACAGCGCAAAATGACTCACGCAAAGAAGCGCAAGCGCAGTATAAAAATCTGTCACCCCCGCAAGAGTTGTAAGGCCGGCAACATAGGCCGCAAAGCCCGCACCGGCGGCTGCTTTTGCCCGCAATATACGAATGAAAAAGGGTCCCGCAAGAGAGCCTGCGAGACTGCCCGCGGCCATGACAGCGACGGCAAGCGCGTAGTCGGCCGAAGAGCGGCCGAGGGTACTGGTGACATAGACGATAAGCGAACTGGAGAAGAGGCCCAGAAAGAGCCGCCAGACGACACCGACACAGGTCAATGTGCGCAGATCGCGCGAGCGCCACAGAGAGCGGAATCCGTCAAGTGCGAACAGGCGAAGGGGCACATCGCGTTTCTGCCCGCCGGACGCAGAGAGGTTATGCGTCGCAAAGGCGGCGCCCGAGGCGATAATGTACACCCCCGCCGCCGCAGGTATAAGCGTCATCTCGCCGAACGAGCGGGTAAGAAAGGCCGCACACAGCGGCGCCGCCAGGCGCGTGACCGTCAGAAAGGCCAGCACCTGAGAGTTGCTCTTCGCGTGAGCGGCATGGCCCGTCATCTCGTTCATCAGAACCGTGCGTGCGTTACCGATAAGAATAAAAAGCGCCGACAGAAAAAACCAGAGCACATAAAGTAAAGCGAAGTCGCCGACAAAGGGCAGGCACATCGTGACCAGCGCGGCACTGCCGCTTGCACATCCCAGAACCCTTCGCGAGCCGAAGCGGTCGACAAGGGCGCCGAAGAGGGGCGAAAACATCTTGGGCACAAAGCTCAGCGCGGTAAAGATGCCAACATCGACCGCCCTGCCGGTGAGGGCATAAACGCGAAGGGTCATCACAAAGAAGAGAAACTCATTACCGAACGCGGACATGATAAAGGCGCTTCTGAAGAAAATAAGACCGTCGCTGAATAAGGTTGCGGGGCGGCCCGCGCGTTCAGCGCCGCGGGCGGGGGCGGGGCTTTCATGTAAATTTCTCATTGGTATCTCCCTGAGCCGGTGCGGTAATCAGCTGTTTTCGAGTTTGGCAATCACACCGGAATACTTCGCTTTTTTGCTGCCGGCGCATACCGACATGGCTATCGCGTTGGCCTCGGCAATCATCTCTTTTGACGCGCCCTCTTCGATCGCCTTCTTATAGTGATACTCGATGCAGGGCAGGCAGTCGGCCATGACCGAACAGGCCAGAGCGATCAGCTCTTTCGCCGCACCGTCGAGCTTGCCGGGTGTTGCGGCCGCTGCCGAAAAGCCGCCGTAGAGTTCTTCGACTTCTTTAAGTAAAAACATATATTTCTCCTTTTAATTCTTTATTCTCACGGCACACCGTGCCGGCATCACGTGACTGCCGCACTTCGCAATAACCTGATTAGAGGCGGGATTTATTCATCTCTTAACGGGGTTTTTCTAATTGCCGTATTGACTTAGGTGATGTAATGAAGTATAATTGATCGGAAAATCTCTGTCAATAGCCTTGCTACGATGAGTTAAATCGTAATTTCCGATCACAAGGAGAGCAATTCGATGGATATGAAGCATCTCTGCACCTTCAGAACGGTCGCCGCGCTCGGAAGCTTCAGTCAGGCCGCCGAGGCGCTCGGCTTCGCCCAGTCGACGGTTTCGGATCAGATCAGGGCCCTCGAAGCCGAACTCGGCGAGAGCCTTTTCAGGCGCGAGAAGCGGCAGGCCGCCCTTACCCCCGCAGGCGAGCTCTTTGTGATGTATGCGCAGAAGCTGATCAATCTTGAAGCGGAGGCGCGCGACGAAGTCGCGCGAAGCGGAGAGGTTCGGGGCTCACTGTCGGTCAGGGTTCCCGAGAGTGTCAGCACCTGGTATCTGCCGCAGGCACTGAAAAGATTTCAGGAGAGATATCCCCTTGTCGATTTCGTCTTTAACCCCTGTACAAGCCACGGCCTGCTCGAAGAGCTGCGCTCGGGTATCACTAATCTCGCATTTCTGATCACCGATAATTTTCGCGCCCCGGGGCTTGAGACCCGTCACCTTGCACAAATACCCCTCGTGCTCGTCGCATCGCCCGAATGCCCGCTGAGTTCGAGTGAATCCGTAAAACCGTGCGACATCGCCGGGGTGCCGGTATTCGCGCCGTCGAGTGACTGCAGCTATTTCAAGATTCTCGAAAAATATCTCGCATCAGACGAGGTCTCCGCCTCTCCTATCTACCGAATCAACAGCGTAGCCGCCATCAAAGAAGCTGTCGCGGGGGGATGCGGAATCGCCCTTCTGCCCGAAGTTGCGGCGGCCGGTGAGATCGCGTCGAAAAAGCTTGCCGTGCTTAATCTTGAAGGGGGAAGTCTTTCGGCCGTGCTGATTATGATCTGGCTCAAGAACCTCTGGCAGCCGCCGATTCTTGAAGCGTTTATCGGTGAGATGTCGGCGGTATTTGAATAGGGGGGGATAACGGAATCAGACAATGTAAAATGCGAGCGGCTAATAATGATATTTGCAGGATATGATATATAGGCGGTCCCAAAAACCACCGCCCGTAAAGGTTTTACCTCGTTTCGCCTTGGGTTTTTGGGATCGCCCATCACACACCGTCAATTCTATCTCTTTGTCGCGGAAGATCTCCTGTATCGACCTGAGAACCGACTCGTCCAATTCATTCGACTTCAATCTGTATGTCGTCTGCATGATCGTATCCTCTTTACAGAATGATAGTACGCAAAACACTATTGTCAAGCAATTACGGGGCATCACTCCACCCGCCGCATCGCTTCGTAAGGCGGAGGGTGTCACTCGTAGCTCAATCTTTTCTCAATTCCAACAGGGTCTCGCCTGCAATCAAGAATCGCCCACACATTGATGACATCTTCACTGATTTTGTAATATACTGCATAGGGAAAGCGTCGCGATAAAAGTCGATAGTATCCGTAGTGAATAGAATGTACACCTGCATACAGGATAAGGGAATCAATATCAGAAGACAACGAATCAAGAAAATAATCTCCAAGGCCTGCCCGCTGTGACTCGTAAAACCGGCAACCGTTGATTAGATCATGTTCTGCCTGATCGAGGATGCGAATCGTCATTTGACCTTTTCACGCAGCGATTGCTTCACTTCGCTCCAATTCGAAAAACCGGATTTTCCTTCATGTACGAGCTTTTCTCTTTCTGAAAGGACCTTTTCATGCCACCCGGGCGACGGCAATGATTCGGGTTCACGGCAGAGATCGTTCCAGAGCAGCTCCATAGTGCGAAGTTTATCTTCGACACTCATTTCTTCAAGCGGCAGGAGAATATTCATATCGGATCCTTTTTTTATACGGTCAAAACCGATTTTCGCAGAAAATGTGTAATCGAAACACCGGTAATCGTCCGCAAGTGTATTATCGGCAAATAGTCACATGTAACATTGGGAACATCAAAAAAAAATTTTTGGTTCGCTTTGTTCATTATAATACAGGAAAACTTTCGGCTGTCAAGAATAGAATGTGGGAGTCCATACTTCCTTGTATTGAAACTGATGTTACCGCTCTTTCGAGCTGATCATAGAAGGGCAAAACACGTGTATTCACTCCAAATCCTGCGACAAGTCCTTCGGTTGAATACATAAACTTTTTAAAAAAAATACCAGATCAAACACCCTAGTGTTCTGTCCAGGGCTGACTGAAGGGATTGCAAGACAGGCACGCGACGGAAACACCGGTCCGCCGCACATCACTTTGGCGGCAATTTTGTCAGATAGGGATAACCGTTATTGATCACACCGGCAGGATCAATAGACCAAATGTCGTCGGTTCCGTTTGCATCACCGACGAAGTCCCAGCCGGCATAGGTGGATTGCTGTTTCATCAACGATGTATCTTTCGGCTCGCCCTTACCGGTATCGCTTAATCCGGTAACAGTGGTGTCATAAAAACATCCGGATACTGTTCCGGATACACGGTTACCGATAAGACCGCCGACAAGTGAAGGACCGCTGACAAAACCGATTGAATAACTGTTTTTGACATTCAAAGATGATGAACCGATTAGTCCGCCGTATCCATTAAGTGAACCACTTACCGTTCCCAAAGAATAACAGTCATGAACATTACCGGAAACTATATTTGTTCCGACAAGTCCACCCAATGATGATGCTCCGGAATCTGAATCAGAGACATCGCCCGTGGCATAACAATAACGTATTGTCTTCTGATTGTTTCCAACAAGGCCTCCAATATTTGCAGCGCTTGATAATCCTGACATTTTCACGTTGCCCGTCGAGTAACAATATTCAATGATAGAATAATTTACAGCGGCCAATCCGCCTGAATTGGTATTACATGTTACGGCGACATCTGCATGGCAATATGATATTACCCCAGGTGATTTATTGTGTGAAACTAAACCGCCAAAACCCTGCCCTGATCCGCTTATTGTACCAGATGCCGAACAATTCGTTATTGTACCTGTGTTCGTAAAGGCAATAACTGCGCCACTTTCTCCTGCAGTTATTGCAGCATTATCAAAAGAAATATTTTGTATAACTCCCGCATTCGAATTAATAAAAGCTGGACTGGTTGCAAAATTGACTTTAAGGTTTTTGATAACATGATCATTGCCTTCAATCGTTCCGGTGAAAGTTCCATTTATCGGAGCCGTTGTATAAACTGTAGGATCAAGATCTATATTTGCGTTTAGAATATAGCATTGGCCGAGCGTATTTGCGTTAGCATCAATTGCATCAAGCTCAGCAGCAGTTGTTATCTTCACATACTCCACCGCAGGCGCTCCGCTTGCGCAGGTCGAAATTGATCGGAGTATTCCCTCTGAAACATTACCGTGCGCGTCGACACTCTGAAAAAAAAGCTTATATGTTGTACTTGCCGATAATCCGGTAAAATTTACCGATTTGATATCTTTTACAACCGGAGACGTTGAGGCAGAATCAATTGTTACCCCGATATGATCGAATTCACCGGCAGGATCATCCCATGTAACCGTCATAGAAACACTTGATGTTTCGATACCATTAATCGTCACCTCGCCCGGTGCGATCGTATCGACGGTAACCGAACAACTTTTGCCGACACCGCTTGCTGCAGTCGCCGTTATTACCGCAGTTCCCTCGACATCGCTTGCCGCACTGACAAGCCCCGAAGTGCTGACTGTCGCCACCGAAGGGTCCGAGCTTGACCAGTTAATTGCCTTGTCAAGGGCGTTAGACGGCTGTGGTGTCGCCGTCAGCTGTTTCGCCGGTGAGGCGATATTGAGCAGCACCGTACTATCTGAGAGTGTCACCGCGCTCACTTTAATCTCGCCCCAGCGCGCATAGAGGGTCATATTGGCGGCGTCTATTGAAAAGAGCGCACCCGGCAGATAGTCACTACCCGAACCGTCGGCCTTCGTGTTCCATCCCGAAAAGGTGTAGTGCTCGCGCGAAAGAGTTCCCGCTTCGCGCACCGTCACCGGGTCTCCCGTTCTGTACAATGAATCGTCGAGCGGCACGCTTCCTGTTCCACCGTTCGCATCGTAGCTTACTTTAAAGACATTTACCCACACCGCGTACAACGTCACATCCTGCGTACCCATGACAACGCTCTCGCCCGGCTGATAGAGAGTGCCTGAGCCGTCGGCTTTCGTATTCCACCCCGCGAAGGTATAGCCGCTCTTTGTGAGCGACCCCTGACCGAGAACTGTGAAGGAATTCCTGCAGCGGTAGTTAGTGCCGTCTATGGGAACGTCCCCCGTTCCACCGTTCGCATAATAGGTGATCGTAAAGACATTTATCCACATTGCGTACAGCGTCACGTTCTGCGTACCCATGACGGCGCTGTCGCCCGGCTGATAGAGAGTGCCCGATCCGTCGGCTTTCGTATTCCATCCCGCGAAGGTATAGCCGCTCTTTGTGAGCGAGCCATGATCCTGCACTGCAAAACTCTTTTTATAACGGTAGGTCGAGGTATCCGCAGGGGCATCCCCCATCCCCCCGTTCGCGTTGTATGACACCGAATTGACTATCGGCTGCGCCTCGACCTTCACCGTGTAGGTGTGCGAAAGTCCGGTTCCTGTCGAGACGACAAACTCGACGGGTTCACGGTAATCTATATTGGTGCGCGCCTTCGCACTAAAGTTCTTATCACCGATCGTCAGCGAATAGCCGAGAAAATCGAAATCGGTCACAAGCGAACTCACATCGGCCGACTCGGGAACTTTGACCGTGATTTCATCGCCGTTGATCTCGGGCGCGTAGAGGGCGTCGCCGAGATTATTCTCGCCGCCCGGTATCGAAAGTCCGGTAAGGCGGTAGAGCGCCACACGGTAGTCCATTATGCTCTCCGTGCCGTCGAGTTCGACTGATACGCGCACACGGCGGTCTTCGCTTAAATCGAGTACCGTCCCGCCGCTCACAAGCTCGATGCCGGCATCATCACCGCTCTCACCCTTCATGAGAGTGACTGTCGCGCTCGCGGCTATATCGGCGCTGTTACCGGCCTTGACAAACGAAGGAACAAGATTTTTCACCGGCACTGTATGGGGAAGATAAAACCAGATCGAGCTGCCCTTCATGCCGCCTTCTGCAGAATCGCCGGCGGCTCGCGCTTCTTCATTATCGTCGAGAGACAACACAAGATCGCCGATACCGGCAGCGGCCATCGCCTCGTTATCGGCCGCGAGAAAGGCGAACTGAGAGAACCACGCCTTGGGACGCTCGAGCTTTATCTTTTCAGTCTCTGAATTTCCGTCGTACGAATAGCTGGTATAGGTAATCGTCACCGCATCTTTGTCGGCATCGCCCGAACTTACTCCGCTACGCGAAGAGCCGCTTTCGATGCGTTCGCCATCCAGAAAAAGGGCGTAGCCGTCAACGGTGTAGGTGGGGATAAGTCTTGAGAAATCGATGCCTTTGGGCAGCACCGCAAGATTTTCTGATGCCGGGTCGGCCGCGATATCAAAGCCGAGTTCGGGGTTCTCGGCGTGTCTGAAAGCAAACCTTTCAAGGTCACGGGACGTAAGTATATCGTAGAAGTCGAGCTGCTTGCAGGCGGCAAGCACCAGCAATAATACGGTAACGATAGCAATACTGCAAGGTCTCATCGGCATCTCACAAAAGCTACGGCAGTTCAGGAACGGTCAAATGGAAGCGCATTATGCGGGTTGTTATCCGGCCGGCTCAAACCGCGCAAAAAGCCGCGTGAAGCGCGCGGTGAGAGAGGATCGATTGATCCGGAGCCCTGTTATCCTGAACAGATAGAGACTCTATCACAAAGATCTTTTTGTGTCGTCCTGTTATATAAAACAGGATCGCTTTACTTAGCTTTTTTATTGAGGTTTTTCTCACGGTACACGAGGGGCGAGAGGCCGGTCTGTCTGGTAAATGCGGTATAAAAGACACTCTTTGAGTTGTATCCGCAGGCGTAGGCGATATTGAGAATATTCACATCCTGCTCCGCACCGAGCATTTTCACGGCCGCCTTGATGCGGCAGTCGTTGAGGTAAGTTTTAAAAGAGCATCCCATCCCCCTGTTAAAAAGTTCTGAGAGCTGGTGCGGGGTCATCGAAAGCCGCGACGCCAGAGCAGTGAGGGTCAGTTCGCTGTCGCGATAGAGTTCTTCGGTTTCGACGATCTCGCGTATGCGCGCGATCGTCTGCGGGGTGTCGATGCCCTTGAGCTGCGAGCGGCGGTACTTGGCTTCGCTCAGTTCCATCCGCATGAGACTGAAGAAAAGCCGCGACCGCCCTTCGAGAAAATAGACCAGAATAATGTTGGCGTTTATGAACAGCAGAAAGACGAGAAACCCGACGCCTTCATGCACATAGTAGATGATGTAGCTGCAGACGAATATCACCACCCAGAGCATGGCGAAGGGCTTGAAATGGCCCGCCTTTTCGACATATTCGGGACCCTTCTTTCCTAAAAGGCGGTAGACCCTCACCAGATAGAGCAGCTCGGTTACCCCCAGAAGGGGCATCGGCAGCACCATCAGCACACGGCACACAGCTCCCAGAAGGGGCGGCAGATTCTCAAAACCGGGATTCGCCAGCTTCAGCGCCGCGGACTGCAGAAAGAAGGGCATGTATGCCGCGAAGGCCGCCGCCGGCGGAACCCACAACAGTATAAAGTACGTATCCATGCCCCCGCTGCGCTCAACCTTTGTCTTCAGATACCAGTATACAAGTGGAGCCCATAAAAACTCGAATGGCTGGTTAATGTACAGCAGATGCGGATAGGTGTGCCACAACCCGGCCGATTCGGCGGCAAGCAGCAGCGTCTCGATGCCCTGCATGAGAAAAAGAGAGGCCCCGGCAGCCCAACCGTAACGCTCCCTTTCGAACAGATAGCCGATCGAGAGGGTAAACAGAGAGAAGGCGCTGCCTGTGACTATCAGGATCACGATATTTTGTACTAACTGCTGACTCATGGTGAGATTCGGGGGGATGCGCGCGGATATTGCAAGAGATTTACTGTAAAGGGGGATGCCTGCGCGAAAAGAGCTGTGTCGGGGTAAGCTATAGGCGATTCAGGCGGAAGCCCGACGGACGATTCTCCTCACCTCACCTCGGCGGATTCTTCGCTAAATAGGGAAGACCTCCGTTGATCACACCGCTCGGGTCGATCGACCAGATATCGTCTGAGGCGGCGTCGTTGTTTTGCGTGCCGGTAAAATCCCAGGCTGCGGTGACGTAGCCCAGCGAGGTGTTGGTGAAGGTCGCCGCATCTTTCATCTGCGCCGTTGATATAAATTTGGCGACATTGTTGTTGTTTGCATTCGTGATGAGAGCGAGACAGTTGGTTATATTTGCGGTCGAAATAATGACCCTTTGCAAAAATCCATCTCTGCCTGAATCGACAGTTCCTGAAGAGTAGCAATTCACAAATTTCGCGTTATTTTGGGAGATACCGGCAAAAGCAGCTTTCTCAGCTGCATTACCGCTCACGGCGCCGGTAGAGAAACAATTACTTATAATCCCATCCCCCTGGTTATTGCCGACAAATCCTCCCACATAATTACTTGTCAAAGAATCTGAAGCAGCGACTTTACCGGTTGCATAACAACAGGTTATAATTCCTTCATTGTGTCCTACAAAGCCTCCGTCACCGAAACACCCATTTACAACATCTGCCCCGCTTCCGCAATTTGCAATGACGCCGCCGGTCTGATTGACACCGACAACTCCTCCACCAGTCCGATTTCCTGAGGCAATTGACATATCAACGGGGCCTGAGGTGTAACACCCCGATATCGTACCACTATTCTCTCCGGCAAGCAGACCGGCAATTGACCCTGTCGTCGAAACGGTTGCGTCTTTAAGAATAAGATTTGCAACGGTACCGCCCGTGCCGATAGAGCCGAACATGCCGTTGTTATCGCCCGTCATCACAAGCCCGCTTATCGTATGACCGCCGCCGTCGAAGGTGCCTATGAAAGGTTTCGTGCTGTCGCCGACACTTGTCCAATCGCCAATATCATCGATATCGTCGTCGAGATAATAATAAGCGGGTACGTTATTCTCTGTGTCAGACAAAATATCAGCAAGCCCCCCGGCATCGGTGACAATACTGATCTTATCATAGGATTTCTCACCGCCGCTTGACGGTGTCACAACTTTCATGGTGTCGCCGGCAGTCGCATTGCCGTGAATATCGACGCTTTTAAGAATAATCGAATAGACCGTATTGACCGGTAAACTCTGGTATTTCAGCGTTTCAAGGCCGGGTGAGACGGCCATATTTCGTTCCGCTGAAATAGATGTGAGACGGGCATCGATATGGTCAAGGTCACTGTCCGGCGGGTCGCTCCAGTTCAGGGTTATCGCGTCGCTTCCGATCGAAGAAGGCGACATGACCAGCTTTCCCGGCGCGATCGTGTCTACGGTGACCGCGCAGCTCGCGACTGCGCCGTTTGCGGCCGTCGCGGTAATCGTCGCCGTACCGTCGATACCTTTTGCCCCGGTGACAAGGCCCGATTGGTCAACCGACGCAACACCGGGGTTTGAGCTTGACCAGACGATAGTTGTGTCGATAGCGTTTGCGGGCACGGGCGCCGCCGCAAGCTGTATCGACGGCGCTGCGATATTGAGCACAATCGATGACGACGAAAGACTCACTGAGGCCGCCTGTATCACCGTCCACTGCGCGTAGAGTACGACGTTCTGCGTGCCCATAACTGCACTGTCGCCCGGTTGATACTCAGTACCCGTTCCATCGGCCCTCGTGTTCCACCCCGCGAAGGCATAGCCGCTTTTCGCAAGCGCCCCCTGATCCTGCACCGTAAAACTCTTTTTATAGCGGTAGGTCGAGGTATCCGCAGGAGCATCCCCCATCCCCCCGTTCGCGTTATACGCCACCGAGTTTATGATCGCCTGGGAAAGCACCGTCACCGTATAGGTGTGCGAAAGTCCGGTCCCGGTCGAGACAACAAACTCGACGGGGGCGCGGTAATCAATGTTCGTGCGCGCTTTCGAGCTGAAACTTCTGCCCTGCACTTCAAGAGAATATCCCACGAAATCGAAATCGGTCACCAATGACGGGAGATCGGCGCTCTCGGGAACCTTTACCGTAATTTCGTCTCCATTGATTTCGGGCGCATAGATCGCATCGCCGAGATTGTTTTCTGTACCGGGTATCGACAGCGAGGTCAGACGAAAGGGGGATACACGATAGTCGGTCTCGCTGGTCGTGCCGTCGAACTCGACTGATACGCGTATACGGCACCCTTCAGAGAAATCAATTGCCGCCTCACCGCTCAGAAGATCCGGGGTTATCGGATCCTTGCGGTCGCCGCTGTCACCCTTCATCAGACTGACCGTCGCGCCCGCGGCGATTTCGGGGTTGTTGCCTTCCTTGACAAATGACGGCACAAGGGTTTTGACCGGCACATTATGAGGCAGATAGAACCAGATCGAACTGCCCTTTATGTTCGCAGCGGTCGTATCCCCGCCGCTCTGTTTTTCTCTCTCGTCAATAGACACCACCAGATCACCGATGCCGGCCGCGGCCATCACCTCGTTGTCGGCTGCGAGAAACGAAAACTGCGAGAACCATGCCCTGGGGCGCTCGAGACGGACCCTCTTTGTCTCAGAATTTCCGTCGTACGAATAGATAGTGTAGGCAAGCGTCACCGCCTCACTTTCTGAGTCCTGTTTGCCGACACCGGCGCTCGATGTGCCGCTTTCGATACGCTTTCCGTCAAGAAAGAGGGCATAGCCGTCGACGGTGTAGGAGGGAACGAGTTTTGAGAAATCGGTGCTTTTCGGCAGCACCGCAAGATATTCAGCGCCGGGGGCGGCGGCGATATCAAAGCCGAGTTCGGGGTTGTCGGCATGGGTAAAGACGAAACGTTCGAGGCTGCGCGACGTGAGTATATCTAAAAAATCAGCCTGCCTGCAGGCACTGACAAGCAGCAGTGTTAAAAAGACATACTTCAGACGATTCATCCGCACCCCGAATTGTGAGGGATTCCGTTTCAGATGGTGAAGATTAGCATATCGGAGGATATTTGTCGTTCTGTTCTATAAAACAGTACCATTTTTGGCCCGATTGGGCTCATTTTTCTGCCGGAACTCGCTCGGCGTCATGCCGACGAGCTTCATAAAGGTGGTATTAAAGACGCTCTTCGAGTTGTACCCGCACTGAAGGGCTATCGCGAGGATACTCTCCTTCTCACTTTCAATGAGCATCCGCCTCGCCGCTTCGATACGGCAGCTGTTGAGATAACTCTTGAAGTTCATGCCCATGCCGACGTTGAAGATCTCCGAGAGCTGGTGCACCGAGATGCCGAGCATTGCCGCAAGACGATCAAGCCGTATCTGTTCGTCGCGATAGAGCTCATCTGTTTCTATGAGCTCGCGGATACGCGCGATGGTGTGCGGGGTATCGACCCCCTTGAGAAGCGAGCGGCGGTATTTGGCCTCGCTTGTGTCGCGGCGGATAAGGTCAAAAAAGAGAAATGAACGCCCCTCAAGATAAAATGCGGTCACAAGAGCCGTGTTGAGAAAAACCCAAACCAACTTGTAAAGATCAAGCTGCCCCCACAGGTAGAGCAGGTAGGCAAGAAGTATCAAAAGACTCCAGAAAGTCACATAGAGCTTGAAGTATTTTATTTTTTTTAAGTAGTCAAAGCTCTTCTCCCCGAGAATCGTGTAGATCCTTCGCAGAAAAATCACCATGGCCAGCAGAATCAGCGGAGTCGACCCCCTGACTATTATAAAATATAATACACGCGCAAGAGGCGCGAAATTCTCGAACATCGGGTTTTGCAGCTTGAGGGCAGCCGGCTGCAGGTAAAAGGGAAGCATCGCCGCGAGTGCGACGAAGGGCACAATGAACAGCGCGAGCAGCACCGGGTCAAGGCCTATGCGGCGCTCAAAGCGGGTTACCAGAGACCAGTAAATGACCGGCGCAAGAAAAAATTCGAGCGGATCATTCAGATGCAGAAGCAGGGGATAGCTCTCATAGAGGCGGAGGTTCTCGGCCAGCATGAAAAGAGTAAGAACTCCCGTCACCGCGTACAGCGAGAAACCCGCGAGCCGTCCGCACCGGTCGCGCTCGAGAAAGTACCCCGGAGCCAGTGCGAACAGCGCAAAGGCGCTGCCCCCGAAAAATATGGTGACAAGGTGATCGAAAAAAGATGCGCTCATGGGTTTAAGAGTTACCGGCATCCGGCAATTGGCAAGATATTTATGCACTGTTGGGCTGCGATGCCGGGATCAGGGACATTGTATCTCACAAGATCGGGGCGAAAAAACCGGTAGATTTATGAAACGTTTGCACACCGCATAAACGGTTCACCGAAGAGGGTCTCCGCTTGCCGCCTACCCTTCAAAACAGATCTCGCAGCCGACGCCCCTGCCGCCCGTATCAATGTACTTGAGGGAGCCGTTCAACTGCTCGACAACCATCTGTATAATCATGAACCCCAGGCCGGCACTCGCCGAGGGATCAAAGCCTTCGGGAAAACCCGCTCCGTCGTCGTGATAGGCGACAGTGAGTATATTCGCCTTTCGCGTCACATCAAGGGTGATGGTGCCGCCATGCCCGCCGCTGAAGGCGTATTTCATTGAGTTGGTAATAAGTTCATTCACGACTGACCCGATCAGAACCATAGTTTTTACGTCTATCATGATATCATCGATGCGGCTGTTGAGTCTCACCCTGCCCGCTTCGGGAAATATATGCAGTATGGACGATGTAAGATCTTCAAGGTAACGCTTCACCGAAATGCTCCGATAGCCGTCATCGGGCTGCAGTTTATCATAAACGGCCCGCATACTCTCCACCCGGCCGAGCGCGTCCTTCAGAATCGCCGCCGCGGCACTGTCATGAGCAAGATCGCTCTGCAGTTTCAGCATTGCACCGATCGCGGCGATATTGTTTTTTATTCGGTGGTGCACCTCGGCAAGTAGAATCTCTTTTCCGGCAAGCTGTCTGAAATTGTTTCTTCTGGTGGTATTGATCGAGGCCGAATATGAGAGGCAGATCGCGTTAAGCACCACAAAGGTAACAACGACGGTTACCATCCCCCCCCTGTGATATTGCTTTGCCAGAATCGTGCTGGCAATCTCTGCGAACGTCAGAATAAAAGCGATCCCCGTGCGTCCCGCAAGCCCGAGGGGAAAGGTAAAATAAACTATCAGTACAATCAGCAGAGACATGTAGCTTGAGAAGGCGTAATCAGCCGGTCTTGTCGTAAAAATCAGACTCTGGTGAACAATGAACAGCAGCGCAAATATGAGAAAACGGCCGCGATTAATAAGATGTGATTTGTTATCCCTTTCCCGCGCAAGAAAATAAATACCGGCGGCAATATATATCCCCCTTAAAACCTGCATGAGTGCGAGCACCGCTTTATGTTCGTAAAACAACAGCTCCTTAAAGAACCAGAAAAAAGATATGGATATAGTTATCACCATCAATATGCGCAGCTGGTGCATATCCACATGATAATACGCCCGCCGATAGCGCTCCTCCTCGGAAGGCGAGAGCGTCGGCTCAAGCGAATCAAAGATACTTCGTATTGTTTTAATCATGCACTCCGACCAATCCGTATCAAGATACGGGGCATCGCTCTGTTTTTCAATCTTTTTGTTTCTGTCTCACAAACCCGGGTCTTGCCGGTGATCCCCCCGCCGCTTAAGCCTTTCGCCTGCCGGAATAACGAACTACGCCGCATCATCTGATCCGGCCCGCTCCCGCACCGCTATTTGAAAAATATTTGTTGAAATAAGCAACAAACTTCTGTTACGTGAAATCACTATGGAACACGAGAACAGAGCCAGGGCTCTCTCCGCGAAAGTATTGAACCGAACGATGACGCTCAGCTACGCAAGCGGCATGGCCTTCGTCGTGTGGTTTCTCATCTGCTCGCCCCAGCCGCTTTTCAATGTCTTTATCCGCAACTACCTCGAGGTCTCTTCGTTTGAACTGGGGCTTTTAATCGGCACGATCTCGTTTCTGAGCGTCTTTCAGCTCGCGGGCATTCCCATCTTTCGCCGGCTCGAGACGCCCAAGTGGTTCTGGCTCGTCTGCCACCTGCTGCACCGCACGAACGCCTTTGTCATGGCGGGCGTCTCGCTCTACATTGCGCAGGGGGGAAACAAAAAAACCGGCTATTACATTATCTTTGCCGCGATGGTCGTCAGCTGGATTCTCACCAACGTGAGCTCATCCGGATGGTGGGACTGGATGGCGGACATTATCCCCGAAAAGATCCGCTCGCGCTTTTTCGCAAAACGCTCTTCAATTTCGAATATTGTCAATATTATCTGGTTTTTCGCGGTATCGCTCACCATCGACCTCGTCGGCGCCCCGCATCTGTTCTACGCTTTCACCGTGATATTTCTTATCGCCGGTGTCTGCGGCTTTCTCGACATTCTCGTGCATCTGCCGATGCCCGAGATGCGGAAGGCGCGCGCACACACATCCCCCTCTTTTGCCGCGCTTCTCGAACCGCTTCATAACAGAAATTTTCTCAAATTCGGTTTCGCTGTCGGACTTTCACTGTTTTCAATCAATATTTTTTCACCCTTTGTCGCCCCCTATATCGTCGGCCGCGACGGCATCGGCGCCTCGACCACGTGGCTCTCTGTTCAGTTCATCGTCGAGAAGCTGACGTGGGTGCTGCTGATCCCTCTCTGGGGTCTGGTGATGGACAAATTCGGAAAGAAGCCCGTGGTCGTCCTCGGGGTGTTCACCACCGCCTCGTGGATCGGCTATTTTTTCATAACAAAAGAAAATTATGCGGTGCTGCTTCCGCTGATATCTCTTGCCGGGGCGCTGTTCGCCCCCGCCTTCTGGGAGGGCATCAACCAGATGATGCTCGCCCTCTCGCCCGAAAAAAACCGCGTCTCGTATGTTTCGTGGTACTGGCTTATTTTCGGGGTCGCCACCGCCTTCGGCTCTTATACGGGGGGATTTCTGAACGATATCCTCGCCGGGGTAAGAATCGCCGCCCCCGGGTTTTCCGCCTTCGGCGGCTTTCAGATTACCTTGAGTATTTCTCTTTTTATGGTCGCGATCTCTATGCTGGTGCTTCTGCGCATCAGGGAAGTCAATGTCAAGCCTGTCTCGTATGTGGTCTCACAGATCGTCAATCCCGGATTTATCCGCACCTATGTCACGATGGGAGTGGTCAAGGGCAACCCCAACCCTGACAAAATAGCCGATGCGCTGCGCGCGATAGACGGCAGCCGCAGCGATCTGGCTATCGACGAAATAGAGGAACGTCTCTCGGATCCGGATCAGGAGGTGCGCTACGAAGCGGCTCTGGCTCTCGGCAGAATCGGCTCGCTCGCATCTGTCGCGCACCTTATCAATATTCTTCGAGACAGAGGCTCGAGCCTGCGCCCGGCGGCGGCCCGCGCCCTGGGCAAGATCGGCGACCCCACCTCGCTGCCGCACCTTATCGAGGGGCTCAATTCCGATTCAGAAGACCTTCAGGAGGCGTGCGCCTACGCTATCGGCGAGATAGGAAGTGAGAGCGCGGCGCCTGATCTATTGCGCGTTATGCGCGACATGCGCTCCGAAAGGGTGCGGGCTTCGGGCGCGTCAGCGGCGGCGCTCATCGGCATGATCGAGGCGGCGTGGGAGATTGTGCCTTTGATGATTCAGACCAGCAACAGCGTCCTTCGCACACAGCTCGCGATCGCTTTCGGCAACATTATGGGCCGCCCCGGCGAGTTCTACGCCTACATCACCGGACACCGGCAGGGTGAACACTGCGAAAAACTTCTGCAGAGCCTGTCAAAATTCGCGGCGGCTGCGGGAACACAGATCTATCACCATCTTATTCTCTCGAGCGAAGAGTTTTTAAAGGGCAGCCTTAATGACGCGCTCGCCGCTTTGGATGCGCACTCAAAGATCCGCGCCCGCCATATCACCGGCAGAAAAAGCGGCAATCCGAATTTAAAAAAGCTCCTGGAGAGAAACACTAAAGAGGGAATCTGGTACTGGTTTATACAACAGGTAAACTGCGCCGCGGCCGGTCTTCGTGAAGACGAGCTTCGTCTTTATCTTCTGCTGGCATATTACTACCTTGTCAGCGAGGGTGTTGCCGTTTCAGCGGGACACCGACTCGCAAAGAGTTAAGGTTCTCCGAGAGTGCCCCTCAGCGAGCGGCATTCTCTTCGATAAGCCTGAGAATTTCCCCCACGTCGTTTATTCCGCATTCGGTTTTTGCACAATCTTTGAGACTCTCCGTGCGTACTGTTTCGATAAGGGTGCCGATCACCGCCTTAAGGCCGTTCATTTTCCTTATCGTTTCATCCAGATACACAAGCTTCTCCTGCAGCAGAAGTATGACAGAATCGATCTCTTCTTTTTCGAGACCCTTTCTCACTGAAGAGATCATAGCCTTTATTTCTTTAAGAGTGAAACCGCATTTTTTGATCTCTAAAATCAGTTTCAGTGTAAGCAGGGTATTCTCGCTGTAGTAATGGTAAGAGTTATCCTCTTTCAGATCATGCGAAATAAGATTGATTTTCTCGTAATATCGGATGGTATCCCTGCTGATATTGAGTTTATCCGCCATCTCGCCGATCTGGTAATATTTCATATATCCGCCTGAAAAACAAATTCCGGTTTAACATACTGACGGTACTTATCGGGCGAGATTTTTCCGAATGTGATGGCCTTGCGGGGACAGAGATTTATGCAGCCGAAACAATCATAACACTTGTTTTCAAAAGTGATGACACCGTTTTTTAACGCGATATTTTTCGACGAACAGGCGTTTACGCATTTTCCGCATTTATTGCACCTGGTCTCATCGACACGCTTGTGTTTTATTTTGTAGTAATGGGATAATGCAAGATTTATAACGAAGCCGTTTAGGGCCTTCAGCGGTGAATACTTGTATCCTTTTTTACCGGCAAGGCGGCCGGCAACCTCATCAGAAATTTCTTTTATGATCTCTCGTGCCGCAAGTGCTCTGTTCTTCAGAACTTCACTGTCTGTCGTAATGACCATGCTGTTGTCACCCAGTTTCAGCTCGGCACAGGTATTCAGCACTTGCCCCTTTTTCTGCAGTTGTCTGTTCAAGTTATAAAAGACATTGCCCGTATCACCGCCCGATGTGCAGATTGCGTAGAAGTAGTTCACCTTCGAAAGATCACTTCTCTGTATAAATTCTTTTATCGCCTTCGGGACATCGTACGAATGAACCGGAAAAACCAGCCCGACAGAATCCTGCCCGATACAGAGCGGCGCATCAAATATATTGACCACCTCTGCCGGCCGCAAATACTCTGCCAGCTTTAGCGCCGCTGAATATGAACTATTAGTTCCAGAAAAATAGTAAATCGCCTCTGACATTGTCTCCTCCTTTATAGCAGGAGGCCAATATAAACCGTGGAGCTTACTCCATGGTCAAGAGAATTTTTTTCCGAGCGTTGCTCTTGAATATCGAGGTTGGAGTTAACCGAGCAGGCGAATGCTCTCGCGCTGGTTCAGGAGCGCAAACTATTCAGTCATCAAATCTTTTCACTATGGCGCCGTACGCGTCAATTCTGCGGTCTCGAAAGAAGGGCCACATCCTGCGCACACTCTCGCTTCTGCGGTAATCGATTTCTGCGCACAGTACCCGCTCCTCCTGCGCCGATTCGCAGAGTATCTCACCCTGCGGGCCGGCGGCAAAACTTGCCCCCCAGAAATCGATACCGGTGCCGGCGCTGTTCGTTTCAAAGCCGGTCCGGTTGCAGCTGAGCACGAATAGACCGTTCGCGATCGCATGCGAGCGCTGGATAGTTATCCACGCCTCACGCTGCCGCTTGCGCTCATCTTCGCTTTCGGCGCGATCCCAGCCGATCGCGGTGGGATACACAAGAATATCCGCGCCCTTCATCGCCGCAAGCCGCGCCGCCTCGGGATACCACTGATCCCAGCAGACCAGCACGCCGATTTTTCCAATCGAGGTGGATGCCGGCGCAAAACCCGTGTCGCCGGGGGTGAAATAAAATTTTTCATAGAACAGCGGATCGTCGGGAATATGCATCTTTCTGTAAATGCCGGCAATTCTGCCGCAGTCGAGGACGACGGCGGTATTGTGATAGAGGCCGGCCGCCCGCCGCTCGAAAAGCGAGATCACCAGCACAACCCCCAGTTCGCGCGAGAGCCCGCCGAAAAATTCTGTCGATGGTCCGGGAACGGATTCCGCAAGGTCGAAATTCGCGGGGTCTTCGCTCTGGCAGAAGTACAGCGAGTTATGCAGCTCGGAGAGCACGACGAGCTTCGCGCCCGCAACTGCCGCCTCGCGGATCTTTTGTGCGCAGCCTTGACGGTTGATCTGCGCCGAATCACAGTACGATTTCTGAATAAGCGCCGCGGTAAATGGTGACATCATAGTACTCCTTCGGGAAACTGCATGGTGACGCAGTGCAGCGAACCGTGCTGCTCAATCAGCGAACGGCAGTCTATGCCGATGATTTCACGATCTTTAAAAATTTCACCGATTATTCTGAGCGCAGCCGCGTCATTTTTTCTGTCATCGTAGACGGGCACGAGTACTGCACCGTTTATTACAAGATAGTTTGCATAGGTAGCGGGAAGTCTGTTTCCCTCTTCGTCAAACCGGGCCTTGGGCAGAGGCAGCTTGACCAGCGTATAGGGCTTACCTTCACGATTTCTGAAGCGCTTAAGTTCTCCCTCCATTCTCTTCAGGGGGATATAATGAGTGTCGGTCACGGGAGCGCTCATATAGGCGATCGTATCCCCCAGGCAGAGGCGCGCAAGCGTGTCGATGTGCGCGTCGGTATCGTCACCCGCAAGCTCGCCGTTATCGAGCCACAGCACGTGCTGCGCGCCGAGAGTCTCGAGCAGAGTCGTTTCGATCTGCCGCTTCGTCAGCGAGGGATTTCTGTTCGGCGAAAGCAGACAGCGCGATGTTACCAGAAGCGTCCCCGCCCCGTCAGATTCAATGCTTCCCCCCTCGAAAACAAGAGGAGCCTTTGCATAGTTGACATTTCTATTAAAGAGCTTCTTTTGATAGAGGCGCGCACTTACAAGATTGTCGCGGTCTGCCGCGAATTTAAGCCCCCACCCGTTGAACATGAAATCGAGCAGCAGGGGATGCCCCTGCGTCACTACCGTCAGCGGGCCGTAATCTCTTGTCCAGGTGTCGTTGAGCGGCACGGACACGAGGCGGATATTCGCCGATGTGAGTGAATATTTTCTGAGAAAGGCCCGTCCGGAGGGAAGCTCGTCGCAGAGAAGCAGAACCTTCTCGAAGCGGGCGATCGCCGCGACAATCTGCGCGTAAGTTTCATGCACGCGCCCGAGCAGCGGCGCCCAGTCCATATTCTTCGAGGGAAGCGAGAGCATGATACCGCTCTGGGGCTCCCACTCGGCGGGAAAACGCGTTAATATTTCTTTTGTATTATGCATCTTTGTAGAAAGCCTTGTAGCCGAGATAGGCATGATAGAGGTCGGCCTTGCTGGTCACCTCGTACGGCGAGTGCATCCCGTCAACGCCGACGCCGCTGTCAACAACGGTAAGCCCCATCTCCGCGATGTAGTGCGCGACCGTTCCGCCGCCGCCCTGATCGACTTTGCCCAGAAGGCTCGGCTGCCACACCACGCCGTTGCGGTTGAATATCTCACGTATCTTTCCCATATACTCGGCGGAGGCGTCACTGGCGCCCGACTTGCCCCTCGCCCCGGTATATTTTTTGATCACCACACCGTTTCCGATGATGCCGGTATTCATCACATCGAAGGCCTCTTTGTACATGGGATTGACGACCGCCCCGACATCCGCCGAAATCGAGAAGCTGTTCCAAAGCGCACGCCGCACCTCCGCGTCGCGGGTGATTCCGCAAAGCTCGCCGATGTCGCCGATGGTATTGTAGAGAAAGCGCGAACGTATTCCGGATATCCCGCACGATCCGATCTCCTCTTTGTCGACGAGTACCGCAATCGTCGTGCGGCTGCATTCGCCCGTGTCGACGAGCGCCCGAAGCGATGCGTATGAACAGACTCTGTCGTCCTGGCCGTACCCGCCGATCATGCTGCGGTCGATCCCTATGTCGCGCGCCTTGAAGGCGGGCACGATCTCGAGTTCCGCCGAAATCAGATCCTCTTCACTGATGCCGTAGCGGCTGTTCAAAAGCGCGAGCGCGCCGGCCTTCACCTTATCGCCCTCAACATCATCGAGGGGAATGCTGGCAAAAAGCACTTTCAGATTTTCGCCCTCAATGCCTTCGAGAAGTTTTTTCTCGCCCTGTATCTTCTGCGAGAGGTGAATAAGAAGATCGTTGATTGTAAAGACTGGGTCGCTCTCATTCTCTCCGATCACGATATCAACGGGTGTGCCGTCGCCCTTTACCACGCGCCCGTGAAGAGCGAGGGGGATATTGAGCCAGTAATATTTTTTTATTCCGCCGTAGTAATGGGTCTTCAGCAGCGCCATACTGCTGTCCTCTTCAAGCGGCAGCGGTTTAAGATCGAGCCTCGGCGAATCAATATGGGCCGCGATTAGATTGACCCCTTTGGTGAATGATTCTGTTCCGATTATTCCCGCGATAAGATTCTTACCGCCGGCACTTGCATAGAATTTCGATCCGGGTCTGTTGACGGCTTTGTCGAGTGCGACAAATCCCTGGGCGCCGAGACTTTTCTCGGCGTAAGCGACGCACTCACGCTCTGTCTTTCCCATATCGAGAAAGTTCTTATACTCATCGGCAAATTTAAAATAGGCATCACGGTCTCCGTGAAGCCACGCATTTTTCCGTTCATACAGAAACGGCGATTTACTTTTTTCCATCATCTCATCCTTATGCTCAATTCAAGAGATCTGTATCGGGAATCTCTAAAAATAAACCTTTACAGCCCGGACCTGGTCAAATTCGCGTGATAAGCGCGGTTAATCCTGATTGAAGATGATTTTCCGAGGTCCTGTATTATTATCTCTTCGGGCATGGTAGTTGATTTATATTGAAGCGCACTCTTTCGCCGATCGGCTGATCAGCGATTTTCCGGCTGTGATACCGGCGCATCTTCCCGAACGGGAAGACTTTTTCTGTGATCCCCCCGCAGCTATCGCGCCGGCAGGCACTTCACTCTCTCTCCCATTCGCGTGCGTCACGGTAAAGCTTTGCCAGAAGTTCAACCAGATCTTCATCCCGCTCCTCAGCGGGGGGAATGCTGTCAGGGAAATATTTCAGTACGGCAAAAAGGGCCCTTTCATAGGCGCTGTCAAAGCGCGCATCGTTGAAATAGTTCCTAACCAGCTGACGTCCGCTGTTTGAGAGGCGGTGTTCCGTCAGATACTCGACCACCTCAAAAATTGTCTCTTTGAAATTCTCTGCAGCCATCAGATACCTTCCCGGATAATCTAAACGGTATAAAATAACTTCAGAAGCTCGCGAGGAAATCAAGCCATTATTTTCCCGCTTCCGCGTGCGAGCGTATACACAAAAAAAGACCGGCGCTCCCGGCCGGCCCTTCACAATACCCCGTCATAACTAATCCGGACCGGCGCCTTGAGCCGGCAATACCGCATCTGTCAGTATCTTTTTCCTTTTGTTTCCGCTTTAGGTTTAGCCAAATTGACAACGATCTGTCTGTTCTGCACCTCTGAACCGTTCAATGCCTGAATTGCCGAGTCAGCAGCGTTCGCATCATTCATTTCAACAAAGCCGAACCCTTTTGATCTTCCCGTGTAATGATCAGTAATGATCTTAACCGAAGAGATTTCACCGTGTACCGAAAAAAGCCCCTGTAACTGCCCCTCTGTTGTGTCATAAGAGAGATTGCCCACATAAATATTCACAGACATGAAGCACCTCAATAAAGTTAATGGCGTTATCAGCTCATGACCATCCGGTTTTCGCAATCTTCAGCTGATGCAAAAAAGGCGGGAAACGGAGAGGAAAAGAGCAAATACCGATAACTCGCCCTATCCCGCCGCCTTTCGCGTCATATGTCAACAGAAAATTATCAGCAGATTTGTATAATGTCCCTTCACCTGCATATTTCATCCTGTCATGTAACAAAATTGTATTGACGTATCCCTACGACAGAATTGTTTATTATTTCAATCTGCGAATTTCGGATCCTGCGACGGACATGATCCTTTATGGTCACTCTGAAGAATCATGATTTTCAGTTACATCAAGAGCGAAAATGCCGATTTCAAGATTATCAGTGACCACATATTGGCGATAAGCGCCATGGGAACGTCCGATGTTATTTTCAAGGTTCCCTTATTTCATTCATAATCGGTGGGGCTATGCGCGAAACACTTCAGAAAATCAAAAAATATGTCACGAGTAAAGATTTCGTCAGCAACGTTCTTTTTATTCTTCTTCTTATCTTTTTAAGATTAACGGTACTTGGAAACTATTCTGTTCCGACCGGATCCATGAACCCGACAATTCTCGAAGGCGACAAATTCTTTGCCAATAAACTCGCCTACGGTTTCGGTATAAAATTCGGCGCATTCAACATGGTCGTTAAACAGGAGTTTATCAACTGGTCGACTCCCAGGCGCGGGGATGTCATCGCGTTCATGTTTCCTGAAGATGAACAGATTGATTACACGAAGAGGGTTGTCGGTGTTGCCGGTGACCGCATTATGGTTAAAGACAAACGCCTCTATGTAAACGGCAAGGAGATGCCGCTGCGGCCTCTGGAAGCTAAAGACTTCAAAAAATATAAAGTAGAGAACCTTGATGAATACCTCTTCTTCGAAGAGGATCTTGAGGGGGTAAAGCATGTCGTGCAGCACTCTTTCCGTCCAAGCGACCTTGAGAATTATCCTGAAATAACAGTGCCGAAGGGGTACGTTTTCGCGATGGGGGATAATCGTGATAACAGCTCTGACAGCCGAGTGTGGGGCCTTTTGCCTGTTAAGAACATTACCGGCAAGCTTGTAGTAAGGTGGTATTCGAATGTGCCCGGACAGATCTTTAATGCAAGGCTTTCACGTATAGGATTGATAAAATAACACGGACACGATTAATACGGGGCGGGGATAAACCATTGACAGGGAATCTGTTATGATCGGAGAATCAGCACTTTTGTAATAACAAATTACTGATGCTGATTGTTGCTGTTTTCTGGCATGAGGCGCCCCGCAGAGATCATCAAATGCCGATTTAACAAAATACACCTATTATCTTGCATTGGATCAAGGTGTGATGACAACAAAAGAGAAACTTCAGATCAAACACTATTATGACCACTATCAGTTCGATCTGGCCTCAATCTTCATAGAAAATATGCTCAAGAGTGATAGCAGGGACCCGATCCTGCTTTATAATCTTGCCTTTGCACTTTACTGCTGTGCCGAATATTCCCGTTCCCTTTCTGTCATGAACCGGATTCTCAAGAACTCCACCAATGATTTCCAGATACTTCTGCTGGCTGCGCGCATCTACATGAAATGTCACTATTATGATCGCGCTGAAAAAATATTAAATTATATTGTGTCGGGCAGCACCGTTAACATTGAAGCTCTGGCCCTGTTGTCTGTGTACTATTTTCTTGTCGGTGACGACACCAGATCAGCAATGTTCTTTGAGCAGGCGAAAGAAAAAGATTGCGAGAGTCCGGGTTTTCTCGTTGCCTGCGCAAGACTTGCTCTTTATAAAAAGAAAAACAAGGCGGAAGGTGACGCGCTCGATATGACGTTGACGCATACAACGGGAGAAAGCCACCTTGCGGCGATGAAGACACTCTATTATTTATCAAAAAAAAACAAACGGGCCGCACAGAAGGTTCTTGCGCCGCTTTTTCCGACACTTCCTGCCGATATACAAAAGGCTTTCTCTCTGATTGCCTCACGAAAATCATATTTGTGATCGCCCAAGGCCAAGCTCATCGGAAATTTCTATCCAGCTTCACCTTCACCTTTTCCAGATAATACTTTTTGTATTCGTAGGGAAGATATTTCAACACATTGAGCCCGCTTATATCCTCACTTTTCACCAGTGCGACTGCGCGAACTGTACATACTTCACTTTTTTTGATGAAATAAGCGATTTTCACGGGAAGCTGGATTTTGCCGCTCTCCCATGGATTCGGATCAAATTCAGAGAAATTACGGTAAAGATCTTTTTTTATCTCTATAATAATCTTCTGCATCAGCTGTTCCCGCAATCTTTCCGCCGGTACTTCAGCGGCGCAAGAGGAAAGATTTTCTTCCACCTCAAAAACAGTGTACGCACCAAGTTCATCTTCTGTAATTCCGAGACACATGCAATATTCAGACACAGAGTCATACAACAGGGACGGATTTTTTTCACAGCGAAACCGTGGGGCTTGCACTGCAACATCCGGAGTAGATGTGCAGGAAAACACAAGAAACGACAAAAGGAAGGAGGATATTAAAACAAATACACTAAAACTATAATTCAACAAGAAGGTAAGTTGAATCGTCTTTTTTTGTTTTCGAGTTTTCAAGTCTGTCATATAGTTTTTCAAGAATATCCCCGTCCTCTTTTGCCAGCTGCTCAATAATGGCGCAGATCTTCTTGTAACCCACCGTAACATTGTAATCATCAAGATCCTCATATGATCCGTCAGTGAAGAGAATTATCCTGTCGCCCGGTTCAAAAAGAATTTTGTCCGCAATAAAACCGGCACTGTCAAAAACGCCCACAAAAGGGCTGTTCTGCCGCATAAAGTCGGTTGTCCCCCCCTTCTTCAACAAAAGAGGGGCCGGTATTCCCGCATTACAATAAGTAATCCAGTTGTTCGAATAGTCAATACGCAACAGAAGAATTGTCACATAATTATAACTGGGTTCTATCTGTGCCTTAATCAGAAAATCATTAACCTTGGAAATGATCACGGATGGATCATTGTCGCGGTCGTCGATAGATGTAATCGCAGCCTTAACCATCGCAGAGAAAAGGGCCGCAGGAATACCGTGTCCGGAAACATCGGCAAGCATTACCGAAACGACCGAATCAGAGTGGCGCTCGATATGGTAAAAATCACCGCTTATCTGATCGACAAATCGGTACTTTCCACGGATCCGTACTCTGCCTGTATCGGGGATTTGCTTAGGGAAAAGGCAATTCTGAAGATTGGCCGCCATATCCAGATCATGATCTATCCTCAGGCTTTTGACCTGATTGCTCTCGTTGAGCTCTTCAAGGCGCCTGTTCTTTTCCATCAATTGTATATAGAGGTTATCCTTCTCTCGCACAATACGCTGATGTTCAAGTGCCCGCTCAACCGCCAGATGTATCTGCTTTGTGTTGAAAGGCTTGACGATGAAATCAACCGCGCCGCTCTTGATGGCTGAAATTGCCACTTCAAGGTCGCTCGTTCCGGTAACAATGATAATTGAGATTTCACGGTTGAGCTTCCGAAGGTGCCCCATAAGCTCAAGACCCGTCATACCCGGCAGACCGACATCAACCAGCGCCACATCAATGGACCCGCACTCGGCGGAACTCAAAACACTCTCCGCCGAGGGGTAATATACCACATCATATTCGTTACTCAAAATAGTCTGCAAAAACCTGACCACTACATTGTCGTCATCAACGAGCAAAAGTCTCCGTTTAAACATCAGTCCGTCCTGACGCCGGAAACATAAAGACGATTGTAGAGCCAGTATGAAGGATGCTCGTATTTCATGTTCTTATACAGAAGCAGCCGCGCGTTGTAAAAGGAGTCGTCCACTCTTCTTCCGCCCTTAATACCCGAGTAGAACTGTTTACCGATTATGGCGCTGTTCACATCGCGAATATGCGCCCTGTTTATCACTATTCCCGCAACTCTCTTCTCAAACAGTCCTGAAGCAAGCGATGCATAATCAAATGATGATATCGAGCCCGAAGAGAGATAGACAAAATTATATTCTCCGAGAACCTCACGGTATTCCCTTTCACCCACATACGCACTTCCCGAAAGATCATCGTAAAACAGATCACTCTGTATATGGGCGAGCGAAGACAATCCGTTTTTAACCACTTCAATGCCGCTTTCGCGGATCGCAAGGACTTCAATTGAATCCGTAAAACCCGGGGTTGACGGCTGCATCAGGGACAAATTCATTCTGGCCGGTGCAGGGTGTTTTGTAAAAGCTGATCCCAGGCTCGGCATAAAAAGGATATTTGTCTTCTCGTAAAGAATTGTTTCATTACCGAGAATTTCCACCGGAAGAGAAACAACCGGCAGATCAAAAACACAATATAAGGTCTCATACGAATTGACCTTATCAATGATATCTGCAAAGAGCGTATCATATTGCGCCTTGATGGTATCAACTGAGCCGATAGAGAGAAGAGTGCTGTGAAGAGAATCCTGCAGAAGCTGATACTGCTCATAACCGGACTGCAGCAGCTGAACGGAAATATCTGAGGGGGATATCACATAACAGATAAGATCGTTCGCTGCTCTGTCAATCACAAGAATAGCCGCACCTGACGGCAGTTCTTTCTGAAGCTTGTCAACGGCGAGCTCATCAGATATCGTAAAACTGCCTGCTTCCACGTTGCCATTTTTTGAATAGACTGAATAACCGGCGAGATAGCGGGCAGTCGAGATTTTGTGGCGAATCTCGGAAATACCGAGCGCCCCGACAGAGTTTCCCTCGAGGGCAAGACGTTCTTCGTAAATCGCAAGTGATCGGTCGACGACATCAGGACGCTCACAAAGATAGAGCGAGCTGTTATCTCTATTGATCAGGGTAATCATTTCACGCGCAACCTGATCGTACGCGGCACCCTCTCGGGTAAAGAGTTCACTCTCAAGTGAAAGCGAGAGGCGGGTCAGACCATCACGGCTTTTCTCGCTGGCTGCTATTGCAGCAGTCGCATCAGCACGACGGTTTGTTCTTAACGCGACTTCAGCTGAAAGCAGATTATACTTATTGAAAAACCATGACTCGGGAGCAGCGCCTCTGGCAGATTGAGCAACTGATGAAAGCAGCCCTCTTGCCTCATTAAACTTCTGCTGCAGACAGTAATGCTCCGCCTGCTTAAGCTGAAAACTCTCTTTTACGGCTGTGAAACCCGATTGATTCGCAAGATCTACCGCGAATGTGCACACCTGCTCAGCCACGTAATTACGATGCATATTCCGATAGAGAGATTCAAGCTCATTGTACACAAGGAGGTTTTCAATCGAGCCCGATCCGGCCATTAACGATTGTATATTTGAGGCATTAATCGAAACGTTGATCATAACAGAGCGGTTAATCGCCCCAAGCTTGCGCATCAGAACAAGCAGCGCATACCGGGAGTAGATGTCATATGCCCCATCCTGCTCTGCCGCATCGCGAAAAGCTGACTGCAGTTCAACTGTTCCGCCGAGAGTATCAATCTTGAGAATCTTCTGCACTCGCTGTCCCCGCGGATTAGCAGCATTATCTTTCTGCGGGTAAAAAGCATTGAGCATAAGAAACTCAAATTCATACAATTTCGAGGTATCGATAATACCGGCTATTTTCTGCGCCGAATCCCGATCGCCGAGAAGCAGGTGATAATTGAAGAGAAGCGAAAGAAGGCGCTCGGGCTCAATTATGAACTGTCCCGTAACTTCAGCAGATATTACCCCTTTCGAGATTCCGTCTGCAAGGTTGGCATAGAATATATAATCATTCGAGGCCTTGAAGGGATTTGCGTCAGTAATTCTTTCAAGCTCACGCACTGCGGCCTGCTGGTTGCCGGACCTGAACAGATAATACAGCATATATGAATCAATCTGCTGAACAAGATTCTGATCAGTCAGCTGCGCGGTACGGATTGAGGAGAGCTTCGCGTACCCGGCAGAGGGATTACACTGAACATCGTCTATCTTTGAAGACAGAAGCGCGTACTGCGCCTGAATGTCAGGAGAATCACCGTTGAGCTCTTTCCATTGGGAGAGTGAATAACGAGCATCATCATACCGGCCCGCGACCAGAGCACTGTTGTAATCTGCAAGAAATGCCTGAAGAATTGCAACCTGCTCCTGCGAATCAGCCCTGACCGCGCCGCCGCGCCTGAAATTAATGAAACCTTCGGCGGGGAAAAGCGTTTTATTCAAATCTGAGTAATTGATCGCATCCCCGAAAACTACTGCGCCGTTTGCGACCGGTATGGAGGCATCACCCCTGTAGAGAACAAAATTTGTTCCGCCCGAATAAAGCGAGGCGTAATAAAGCAGAGCTGTTCTGTCAAAAGTGTCAGCAAAATATTTTTTGACAGTCAGCGAGGGACGAAGATCTCCGCTGAGAACCTTTCTGCTCACTTCAACAACGCCGGAGGTGTTATCGGCAACCGATGAGTAATCTGAAAAATCAAGAACCTCATCGCCCTCCTGGTCATCAATTGAACGGTCAACGGTGAGAAGCTTTCCCGCAAAAGAAACCCGCGACGCTTCTATATACTGAAGGTCAGAGAGTGCAAATATATACTGGACAGGTGCGGCAAGAGCAGCTTCCGATCCGGGAAGTGAAAAATTCTGCTCCTCGGCAATAAAATAAACATTTTCATATTTCTTTTGAAGTTCGTCTGCAAGTACAGAAAGCTGATCGCGGGGCGCGGATGTCGTATAAACCTTCTGCTGCACACCTTTACCGGCAATTATCCAGGCATAAAGCGTATTCCCGGTATAAAGAAAATCGACGACTGCGCTTGACCGGGGAAGATCAATCTTCAGCTGCTTCCCCATTACCACGAATGAGGTAAACAACGAAGACTTCGCGTTGAGCGTTGCAATTGTGTTCTTAATATCAGACATTTTCGCAAGCAGTGCAACGACCGAGGGTGAGCTTTCCTTTGCTCCGCGGCCGATTTCTTCATTCGTCCGCGACCGTAAATACAGATACTCATTTAGAAGATAGCTCGTCTGCGCGAACGTCTGCTGGTCCGCATATTCAGAGAAAGTCGGACCCGCCGAGTAGACCTGGTTGATCAGATTAATTTTCCTGCGCTGCTCGCGCAGAAGAACGATCGCTTCGGGCTTCGCGCTTTTGACAATATTTTTTGTATATCTGTCATAGAATTCGTTAATCAGCACCTGATTTTCATAATAAAGCTGTGGAAAATCAGAAACAATCGCGGCGGCATTTTCATAAAAAGCCAAAACATCCTTTTCTTTGAGTGTAAGGACAGTACGGTTGTCTTCAGTGTAATATGCTTCACGAACGTAGGTATCAAAGAGAAGATCATCAAACCTGAATTTTTTGGCAAGTTCCTCTGCCTTGCCGAGCAGCAGAAACCCCTCTTTAATTGCGCCCATCCTCTGCTTGCAGACAGAGGCGTTTAGAAGCAGTTTCACCTTCATCCGGTTTGAAACTTTCTTGTTATCAATCGATCCTTCAAAAGTTCCTGCGGATTTTGCGTAAAGATAAAAAATCTCGCTGTTCTGCTTGTAAATATCGTATCCATCGCGAGGCGATGCCGCAGCAGAATACTTGTCATAAAGAATACCCGCCCGGTAGTAATCAAGTATTGCCTGATTTATATCGATCAGATAATAAATTTTTTCCGCATCGGCACGAACCTTCTCAAGCAGCGCCTGATACTCTTCGGGTGTGGGCGGGGGGAAGCCCTTCTCTTTGTGCGCCGCTTTCAGCGCAGTTCGGGCGGCAGCGTATCGTTTCTTCTCAAAATCATTCCTGTACTGCCTTATCACTTTTACAAATGAGTTTAACTTTTTCTCGGGATCTTCAAGGTATGGATCCCGTTTTTCCAGCAGGTGTGCATAAAAGTCGGTCAGATTCTGAATCGTTCGGAAAATTCCCTCATTATCTTTCTTCGATTCTGCAAACTCCCATGCCTCGTTCAGGTTTTTCTCGCACCTGGAATAATTTCTCATGCGGAAATATGAAATGGCAAGGTTATTCAGTGCGACAACTCTCGCATCGTTGTAGATTTTATAATTCTTCTCACGCCTGGGGTCACTCTTCAGCCAGGATATTTTACGCTTCTGCACATTCAAAAGTGCTGATACATCATTCTTGAGAGTATAGATCTCTTCGCGCAATGCGAAATTGTAGAGTCGTTTTGTATAAGTATCCAGTTCACGGTTCAGCTGTGCCCCGCCGACAACTGTTGATGTCTGCCCGATATCCATTCTGAAAACCGGGAAATTATACAAATATATGGAAAGATTGTGAATATACGGCTTATCCTCGTAAGTCCGCAGAAGCCTGTCAGTACGGGCTATCTGGCTCAACGCCTCGTCATAGCGTTTCAGCTCTTTCAAACAGAAAGCGATCTCCTGCATGTGACGGGCCCGATCAACACCGACATTGTATTCGGCGTCAATAGCAAGCACGTTCTCATACCACTTGACCGCCGATTCATACTTACCTTCAAGCTGATCAAAAAGCGCATTGTAAAGATAAAGGGTAACTATCTGCGGTGCATATTTCCGGGATACAATACCGCCGCCGAGATTCTTATAAATTTGTATTGTTTTTCCAAACTCCTCTCTTGCGGCATCATTGTCACCTGTCTGCCAGAAGCAGTAGCCATAGTGATAATAATAAAGGGCCTCTTCGGTCTGAGAACTGAAACGTGTCTTGAATTTTTTTGCGGCCTGGTACGAAAGAAGAGCCTCGGTATAGTTCGTTAACATAAAATATGTGTTGGCAAGATTGAGGTAAAGATTTCCCTCTTTTTCAGGATACTTTAATTCATTATTCAGTTCTATTGCCCGCTCATACATATCCTTATTCTGTTCAAGAAGATAGTCGGGAAAATATTTATTTATCGTTCTGAAAACAACCGTATCGCCATCTTCTTCCTTCTGACGACGTCGGTCAACATACTGCAGAATCCACCCTTTCAGAAGGATTGCATCTGCAAACTGGTCATCTATAAAAATTGACCAGTCAAGAGAATCAACCGCATTTCTGAAAGAACTTGCGATCGTTTCTTCATTCAAAGCTGTTGTGCCGGCAGATCCTCCGCGTTCGATTCCTGAAAGGGTGCCTTTTTCGATGAGTTCCCGGTCAAGGTGCAGCGCCTTCTTTGTGTATAGATATCCAAGAGCATAGAGATATGCTTTATCAAAAGAACTTCTCGCACGACGAAGGTTATGCAGATACTTCTCTTCAAGATTTTCGAGGCTGGAATACTTCTGTCTGTGTTTCAGATAATAGGCATCAATGTAAAGGATATGAGCTCTTGTTCCATACTCGTTGTAAAGTTCAGCAAAAGTCTCATCGGAATTGCCTTTCAAAAAACTGAGAAAATCGGCGTATTTCTCGTACACCTCAATTGCCCGGGAATACTTGTTGGCGTTCTCAAAATCAGCACCTTTATTTTCGTAGATGGCAATAAGTCTGTGCACGACATTTGTATAATCCGCCTGTTTCCATGATGGATTATAATTCAACGCCGCAGCGCTCAGATTTTCCTCCTCGCCATCGACCTCTTCAAGACGGCAGATGTCCGCGAGAAGAAGAGATGAACGGTAGTATATGGGCCCCTGCTTTTGGGAGATTTCGATCGCTTCTGCGGCAGTTCGGCGCGAAGCTGCCTTATCCCCCCCTGCGAGAAGCGCAAAAGCCTTTATATATTTTGCGACAGAGGAATACCGGCTTTTTCCCGTCTCACTCATTGACGATGAACCGATTTTTGAGAGCAGATCATCGGATATCAGCGATTGTTCGCTACTTTTAAGTAGCAGCAGCTCACGCAGCACGACAACCTGCAGCTGCCACGCTTCTTCATCCGGAAATTGACTGAAAACCTGCTGAATATTCTCAGAAAAAAAATCTGCAGAAGCGGCATCAAGCTTTGCCAGCTCAAAGCGGATTTTCTCAGTACTGTCATACGAGGGATACTGCTGAAGAAGATTCTGGTATTTAGTCTTTTTTGCTGAAGGAGTTTCTGAGTAATGCTCAGCTATATCTTCAAGCAACACGGGTTTAAAATACTCAGACACCCTCACGGTACCGGATTCGAGCAGAGGCACAGAAGCCGATTTCGATCGCTCCTTTTCACAGTAATTGTACACCACTCGCCTGTAATCATCATCCCCGGTTCCATTGATATAGCTTTTAAAAAGCTTATCCACCATCTCAAAATCTTCGCTGTTGCCGCCGTGCGCAGCATCTAAATATGCATTTTTCAGTGCCTTTGTTGTGTAGCGGACCGATTCGTCATCTGTCCTGTCACCGAAGAAATAATAGACGCGCAGCAGTGCGAGCTGATAACGTTCATAATCGTTGAACTGTGACAGATAGTGCGCGGCCACAGCGTACTGTTCTTTCGCTGTCAGTTTTTTGGGTATGACGCCGTACTCGGGAACAATATTCAAATTTATGTTTGAGGAAAACTGCTGGGCATACACAAGAATTCCGTTGAAATTAAATTCTCCCGTTTCAGCGTACTGCAATCCGTATATTGGAAACCACTTTGCCCCGAAAGAGGAGACCGAATAAAAGGTCAGCGGATACTCTTTGTTCGCGGAGATATCCCGGAAAAATATCACAGAATTATCGTTCAGGTCAATGACCTTATCGTTGTTTGTATCGCGGTCAACCAGTGTATAAGATATACTGGTTGAATCCTTGATGAAACCCGGATACATCTCAATCGATTTCGAGTCAGTAATTTGTGTCTCAACTTTTGTCTCAAGATCAAGCATATACACATCGCCGTTGTTTTCGGGATTACGGTAGGATATGTAGACCAGCTTTTTATTATCAGGGGAAAATGAGGGATAACTGCCACCCGCAGTGGTGAGCTGCTCCATGTTGCGCCCGTTGCGGTCACACATCCAGATGTTTTCCAGAGTATCCCCCCCTCTGACCGAGGTGAAGACTATCTTTTTGCTGTCCGGTGACCATGCGGGATGCTGATCACGCATAACGATTTTTGAATGAGTCGACGCATCTGTAATCTGGGAAATATTTTTCGGTCGAAGTCCGAGAGATGCCTGCTGCTTCTCTTCTTTAACTTTTTTCAACAGCTCACGGGCACGAAGAGCGATAACATACACGTCGCCTTCAGGATCCTCCCGATTTGAAATAAATGCAAGATACTTGCCGTTAGGCGATATTGCCGGAGAATAATCTTTCGAGGGGTGGTTGGTCAGCCGCACGGAAGTGATATTACGCATAGAGCGCAGATAAATTTCGAAGTTCCCCCTGTCCGAATCGGAGGCGTAATAAAGGTATTTCCCGTCCCTTGTAATTGTGCCGTCAAGTTCACTTGCCTGTTCAATTGTTACGGGAATGATCCGTCCTTCTCCCGTTGTCTGATATGCATCATTGAGCATTGACTGATAGCTTAACCCCAGATCAACATCTTCCTGATCGCAGGTAGTTAGCACTAGTGACAATATTGCGGCAAATGGAATGAGTAATCTTTTTATCTTCATAATTATTTCTTCAGATACCATTTTCCTGAGAGATTCTGGAGCCAGTCTCCTTCAATTGCTTTGTCTGCACGCTCAAGCGCATATTTTTTTCCCACAGCTTCAATTTGTACTGGTGAAGGGGATGCGATTCCGCTGAGAACCAGAGACCTCTCGAAAAGAACACGGCGCGCCTTGTTCTCCTCATCGATCATGAGGAAAAGAATTTTACGTGAATCAGGGTTCTTTTCGTACTCTTCAACAGCGGTTGGATTTTCTGCAAGATACTGAACGAATCCGAGATTATTCTCTCCGAGTACACCTTTAGTCTTAAGTACCCTGATATCATCAGAATGAAATTCCATCACCTTCATTGCCTGGAACATCTGAGGATCACTCACTGTAGTACTGACAAGGCCTTCTGCAGACTGAAGATTTGTCTTAACAGAGGCAATAGCCCACGCATCCTTCTCAATCTCTCCATACTGGCCGATTATGTTGCTCTCGACAATTGAACGCTCGCCGGTTATGGTCATCTTCGGCGGCTTAATCGTAAAAATGCACGAGCTGGCCGCCAGAATAAGAATTATTATTCCCGTTTTATTTATACTGCTACGCATGGTTTACTCCTCCCTGGCATTGCGCAAAAATTCCTGTATCGGTATTCTGTCGTATCGAATTTCGTTGTTTTTTATTCTGACCCCGCTTGCCTGCGCATAAAAACGGGGGTCTAATTTTACCGTGGTGTACACGTTGCCGCTGTCCATAAAGAAATCAAATCCCTCTACTGACATTGTATTGTCAACGATCTGCTGAGTCCCGCCGATCTTCGAACGCCCCTCCTTATCCTGAAGCCCCTTCATCAGCCGACCCGCAATTTTCTTGCCGATCTTGTAGATATTGACATTTCCCTTCGGGGAGAATTTCTTATCAAAACTCACACCTTTACCCGAGATAGAGCTTGTCATTGAAAGATAGGCGTCCGTCGCGATCGAGTCTGGACGGTCCAGCTTGCCCATATTCATATTCACAATATCGAGATTCATGCTGTACTCCATATTGTCGTTTGAGAAATCAGCGAGATAGAAAAGCGTATCCTTCATCGTGAGCGAACCGCCCAAAAGCGATGCCTGAAGATTTACTATATCAAAAGAGTTATTCTTAAATTGCATGGTCGCGTCAAACTTATTCAAAACCTCGAGATATTCTTTCGGCCGCGAGGGATGCGCTATCTTGATCGAGCCGATCGCAAAATTTCTCTTTGCTTTAAAATTGTCATTTGATATCAGCTTCGCCTGATTTCTTTGAATCTTCGAAAGCCCCGTATACTCTTTCATGAAGCGGTATTCATAGGGAAAATCAAGATTCACGCCGGAAACGGAGAGCAGCTTGGCGTCCGGAAGCTCTTTGTTGATGTGCTCAACAGAGAAATCTTTTATGAAAATATTACCCGCAACGGACCCGGTCGAAGTATCCCCCCGCATATGAGCGTTAAGACTTGCCAGCCCCTTGATATTCCACCCGCCGTACATATCCTTCAGCCGGTCCTGCTGCACGGTAAGCCTGACACGGAGATCAGAGTCCTTCAGCGGCGGTTCACTGTAATCGGCAAAACCGTCGATGAGAAGATTCAGACCGTACGCCGCGCTTGAGAGCCTGAAACGGTCGATATCCGCCCGTTTTATCTCGCCATTATGACGAATCGCGGTCGAAAGACGCATATCGTTTACATCGTAATCGGGAACCTGGAGACCGAGGTCAAGCGTCACATTTTGTTTTTGCCCGATAACCTCCGCGGTTGTCTGCAGATTAAGTGTCACCGGTTTTTTTAAAGGAATGCTCTTAAGTGTTGAAGTGAGCGCACTTGGCGTGGTATTCTGCATCGGCTGATTACGAAACTCGAGTTTGTCAATATTCACATTGGCTTTGATGACATCGCCTGTACGGGCATCAGCGCGCATCGCAAGGTAGAATGCATCAAGCCGCGATACCGGATCGGTCAGCTTAAGAGTCAGGTTCTGCACCTGGTGGTGCGAAAAAGAGTCTGTCGAAGAGGCGGTAAGTGCGAGTGAGATATTGTTTCGTCCCGAACGGTCGCGGCCGAGCGTATAGATGAAACCGGGCATATCGATCGAAGTATCGGCGAAGACACCGGCCTCTTTGTAGTTCACACGGTAATTGAAGGCAAACAGGGGAAGATTCGCCGCAAACCCGGGCATTGAAAACAGTATGCTGTTAAGCGACAGGGCGCCATCGGCAAGGACGTCTTTCGGTGTTCCCTTCACCGACAGAGGGGCCAGCGAGACATTTCCGGAAAAATTGATTGAACCGTCTTTTAATGCCGGCACCACTGCGCGCAGATAGGGATACAGTTTACTGAGATTGATAGTACTCTCCGTAATTGCCATATCAATACGCTGCTCGGTTATCGGTTTGTCGACAGAGCCGCTTATGTTGAGCAGCCGGTCACCCGCAAAAGTCGCGCCGAAAGAGTCAAGGTTGAGATAATCCGTCACCGGATTATAATATAACGCATAGTCAAGGCTCAATGAAAGGGGATCAAGCGCCGCATCCTTGAAGCGGATAGCGGTTCCCGATGTGCCGGCCTTGAAGTTACTCTCAAATTTGGTACTGTTCTTATCCTGGCCTGAATAGAACAGATTAAACGTCAGGAGCAGCGGCGGCGCTATCGAGAAATCAGGTGACGAGAAGCCGGCATCAAGCCGCTCTTTAGGGTTGATCTTCACATCGAACAGGCGGATAAGCTTCACCGCTTCAGGAGTAAGGGGCACCTTTTTAAACGGGGGAATGTCAATATCGGCTGACATCGTGAAATCATTCAAATGGCCACGGAAGTTATTATCATAGCTGACCATACTCACCGAGAGATCGGATAGTATGAATTTAAAGAAGAAACTGACGTTAACGGGGAGATTAATCTCTTTAAGAGGCTCCTTTTCCTTCGCCTCTTTCTTCGGCTTTTCCTTCTTCTCTTTTTTGACTTTAGGCTTTTCAGCCTTTGGGGGCGAAGATTTCATCAATTTTGCAAGATTCAGAGCCCCGTTTTTCTGCTGCAGAGCCACCCTGGGCCGGTATATCCCGATTTCGTTAAAGCGGATTTTTCCTGTAAATATTGAAAAGAACTGATAGTCAAACACGAGCTTATCAATACGTACCGCCTCGCCGCCGCCAAACGCCGGCGAATCCTTGACAACGATATTCTCAATAACAAAGCCGCGATAGGGGTTGAATTTACGCACATCCATCGAGAGAGAGCCCTCTGCCAGCTTGTTGAAGGTTGAAACGGCGGTGTTTTGAACAAACGCCGGCTGCAGCACCACCTTCAGAAGAATCAACGCAAAGAATATGACAGATATTATAGTGAGGGGAATGATAACAAAAATAATTTTCGCCGCACCGAGTGCAATAATTGCCTGAATCGGCAACTCCGGCTTCTTAGCTTTCTTACTGCCGGATGATTCACCTTTCTGCTGCCCGGCCGCGGCATCTTTCTTCGCAGGTGAATCTTCAGTTTGCGCCTTAACAGAAGAAACCGTCCGCGAGGACGGTTTCTCTACCCTCTTTTTTCGGGATTTAACACCGACTTTCTTTTTTGTCTCACTGTAAAGATACTCATCAATATCCTGCTCTATCTCACCGATCTGTTTATCTTCGACAAGATCAGACTCAGGACCCTTTTGCGGCTTTTTTTTATCGTCTGACATTTTATTATCCGGGCTACTTGGGATACACGCTACTTCGCGTATTGTACTCTTTATGAATTAAAAATCAAGAAAAAAAGTATTTGAGCCCCTACTTTATCTTGAAGCAAGCACATTGAAGGTCACAGACTAGTCGCCCTTCGCTTGAGAAACGGGAGTAATAATGATTTGACAGAGCGGTGCTTCTGTTGCTACTATATTTATTGATATTGGATGGTGTTAGATATTTGCTTTGTCCGGGAGGGGATAATGAAAATAGACAACAACCATGATCTTCGCATACCCCCAGCCGTTACGCACAGAGGGCCGGTTAAGTATAACGAGGCCGGCCATTCGAGTGTTTCCGTCCAGAGGCCATCTCGTCCGGAAACCGACATGAGAGAGCTGGGAAATGCGCTTATGGTCATGCAAAAAGCACAAATGCTTGTTCAAGAGGCGCTCAGTGTATCATCTCGTCTGCAGAATATCGCAGCCGAGGGAGTGAATAGCGGCTCTATCGATTATTCGGAAATAAACAAGGAGCTGGCTCAGCTTTCGTCAACCTTTGAGGAGCTGTCGCCTTCCATGAAAACTCAGGTCGGTCTGGTCACAGAGGATGTGAAAAATGCGAATGATGCTCTTGACCGGGGAGATCTGAAGACAATGGATTCTGCTTTGCAACACGGTTCGAAACTGATTGATGAGGCTTCGGCTCAATATATCCGCACCATGGGTGCAGATTCTTTATCAGGCGGCGAAACACAACGGCTTGCCGCAGCCGGGTTGCCGGAAAACGCGATTTCCTTACAGGGCAACATTTCGCCGGATCGGGTAAAACGGCTGGTCGGCTGAGAGAACTAATAAACAGGGGATTAACTAATGCAGAAGTTTGACGGTTTTATTGCGGCGATTGCCGAGGGTTTTAATCTGACCTTTCATAAAAGCGGTGAGGGCGCCTACACAACCGGTGTTGAATTTGACAACGGGCACGTCCAGGAGGTTCTCGTGACACTTGCATGGGATGAGGCGGATGACCGTCAGATTCATTACTATTCAGTTGTCGCCGGAATCAAAAAAGACAGCGTCGAGCTGTTCAAGTATGCGCTCATAATTAATTCTACTCTCGATTACGGAGCGCTGGCATTGCTTGATGATACGCTCATTCTTCGCAATACGATCCTGCTTGAAGAGTGCGATCCGCTCAGGTTTATCAAAAGTTTAACCTACATCGCCGCAAAAGCCGATGAATTGACCGAACAGCTTGTCGACAAAGAGTAGGCAGCCCTTCCCGCAACAATCTGTTCAGGATAACTTCCCGCCACAGAAAAATTATTAATTGCGTGACAAAATACTGCCGCCGGGTAGCCATTTTTCAAAACGGTGCCCGGTGAGGTTGTAATGAATCAAGAAAGATTATTGTGTACAAATCCCCCCGCGAAAGACGCGCACAAACGGCGGATTCTTCTGCCGATTCTGATAATGGTGCTAACTCTCTCGTGTCATGAGAACCAGCCCGAAACGCGGGAAAAGCCCGTCCCCCGAAAACAGGCGCAGTTGCGCATAAGTGCCGCAAGCGGCCTTGTCATACGCACCGGCCCTGCCCGGACAAATGAGAAAGCCGGTTCAATTGCCTTCAACGAAATTGCCGACATCGTCGACGCCGAATCGGGTCCGTCAGATACGATTGAAGAGAAGACGGGAAAGTGGATTAAGATCCGCTATAAAGATGTCGAAGGGTGGATTTTCAGCGGGTTCGCCGAATTCATATCTTCAACCGGAACCGAGAACTCAGGCGCGGGTGCAGACGATTTTGTACTTCGCGGTTCGTGCATCACAATTGAAAAGCGTTATACATATAAGGAAATCAAAGATCGTCTGCCTTTTGGATTCAAAGAAATTACTTCAAATTCGGAGCTTAAAATAGTTGATAGTGATTTCACTGTCACCATGGAGAAGCACAATTACGACTACGTCCTGTCGACGATTGAGTTTAAAGGCAAAAAAAAGCTGCTCTCCGGAATTGCGCGGGGGATGACAAAGGATATGGTCATGGCTCTTATCGGCCCTCCGCAGAAGAGTGACGGTCAGGAGGATTTGTATTCTTACTCGAAAGAGGGTTTATCTGTAAATTGTGTCTTCAGCTACTCGGGAACCAAACTGGACAAGATTGTGTGGAATGTTCTTTGAAGTACTGACCGCAGAGTTGATTCTGCTAGAAAAATTTTAATGCCGTTACCCGGCGTCCGGAAGAGGAGAATTCAAGTTTATCAAAGACCTCATTCGCAATTTTCAATCCTCTTCCGTGAGAAATTCCCGCCCCGTTTATTTTGTCCGAATTGAACACAAGCGCATTCTCGTAATCGAATCCATCGCCCTCATCGGTGATAACGAAACACGCACCCTGCCTGCGCACACTGAATTCGACAGTTACCTTTCTGCCAGAATAAGGAGATTGCGCCCGTCTTGAAGCGAGAAACTCAAGATACTCTTTCTGAACTGCACCATACTTAGTCTTCTCGTCAAAAGTTACGCCGAGATTTCCGTGTTCGATTGAATTTGCGATCAATTCGCGAAGGGCGATTCTGGTGATATTAACCTCCCGCTGAGGAAGATACCGCACCATATTGCGCGTAATGCGATAGCTTATTTCTTCAGCAAGGACAAGATGATTCTGCACCTGATAACACAGCTTTTCACTCACAAAGTATCTGTTCAGAATATCCTCGCTTGCCCGCTTGCCGCAGCCGATTATCTCAATAGTGTTCTTAAGCGTTACCAGCTCGAATCGAAGCGAAATCTCCTCCGGCTCACTTGTCCAGATGTTCTGAAAAGTTGTTTTTAATGTAACCGGTTCACCCTTCTCGACAAGAAGCTGAAGCTGCGCGAGCAAAATGTCACCAACCCTGTTTTTTTCACCATTCGCCAGATAAAGAAGTTCGGTAATGAGTATTTGATCCTCTTTGAATGAGCTGATATAACGCTTCAAAGGCGCATTAATTGAAATCAGCCGGAATGATCTGTTTAGCGAAAAATACAGATCAACGGAATTCTCGATAATTATTCTGTTGCGCTGGTTGGAAACAACCAGATCGTCATAGGCCTTGAAAAGCTTTTTGTTGCTTTCTGATAACTCATCACGAGCCCTCATAATCTTCATTATGCCGCTCATAAAATACGTAACCAGAAAGATCATGTACCCTGTATCAGAGAGTGGAAAGGCCATCGGAAGGGTGCTCAGATCCGCAAGGATCTCATACATTGACAAAGAGAGAAATACAATGATACCGCCGACAATCAGGGACTCTCCCCGCTGTTTCAATTTTTTGATACTGAAAACAGCAAATACAATTATTGCCGGTATTATTGTGCTTTCAAAGAAAAAATAGCCCTCATCAACGGCGACGAATCCAGCGATATCGGCAAGCGTAATTAGAACAATGATGAACAGATGAAATATCCAGAAGTTATTCACGATCACCGCACGTTTATCCTTCAAATAGCGGGAGACGAACAGCTCCATAAAGATGACAAAGAGATAGAGAGCCCAGCACTGTACGTAGTAAAGCAGGAGATAATCATCGATAAACATATAGAACATCTTGCCGCGTGTTATGACTATTCCCGCGACAAACAGCGATGCCAGTCCGTGAAAAAGAAAGTACCTGGTCCGCTGGTCGAAGAGGAAAAAGACACACGAAATTATCCCCATCACGATAAAAAGGGCCACATGTGCCGCATTAGCGACATTCAAGACCATCTGATGTTCCGTTATCTCGCCAATTGAGGCGTACACCGGATTTTCAATAGGTTTTGCATTGGTATGCGACAGCCTTATTCGCAAGTAGAGTTCTCTCGATGTCGAACGGCCGAGAGAAATGGTATGGTAGGGACGCCCTTCAAACGCATCAGACCTGATATCACCGAAACGGTAAATTCGCCGCCCGTAACTGTATAACTCAAATTTATGTTCAACTGCCGGAAGGTACAGCGCTGCATTTTTCAGGCTGCTTTGAGGAAGAAGGATCTTAATCCAAAGCACGGGGCTGTACGTCGGAGATTCTTCTTTATCTTCAACACGGTTGAGAGTTCTTGCGGCACGGGCAAAAAAAGAGAAATTCGAAACATTTGTCTCGTGAATAATATCGGTAAACTTTTTTTCGGGGGGAAGGAATTTCCACGGAAGATTCTGAAGCAGCCGCTCGCGTCCTACACGGGAATACTCGACATCAAAAGCCGGAATATCGCCCTCATGATAATAGACGGCACACTCTTTCCACAGATTTTCCGCATAGGCCTGCGTCACCGCAAACAGAAGAAAACCCCAAAAAAGTATTTTTTTTCCCAGCCGTACCATCTTCTCCATAACCTAATAGTAACAGAGAATTCTGTAAAAAAATTATTTTATCCCGATCTTGTGATAAATATGCACACCTTACGGCCGAAGACCCGTATGATGTGCATATTCAGAAAATTCCAATCGCGAAATGTGGACAGAAAATAGGAACTTTCCAAACTTCAACACCGCTGCTGCTTTTTTGGTTAAATTCTTATGAGCAGTTCCTGAAATCACCTACAGAAAATAACTTGGCACGTTTTAAATCGGGTTTTGGACAACATCAAGTCATAAAGATTTAGATTTTGTGACTGCCTTTATAGTTCGAGAAATCATCCATCGACAAGGGTGACTGGCTCTTGGAGGATTTGTCCGCTCTTCGCATCTTCGCCGGAAGGTAGGCGTCATTATAGAATTTTGCAAGGCGAAAAATCTCATGATCAGCATTCTCCGGGCGGATTTTGACCATCAGATTGTATTCGCTTTTCCTGAAACCCCTGTTCATGATATGCAGGACATCTGAAATATTTTGCGCAAAGTGGCTCGAGTAGAGAAATGAGATCGAAATGACAAGAGCGAGAATGGAAATGAAAAACATAAGCTGGGTCATTGCCGCCCCCGCATGAATATCGGCGACGGAGATAAGCAGTGAGTACCCTTCCCGCTCAATAGTATATGTATCATCACCCGAGAAAAAGTGATTCACATAATCCTCATTGCTTTGAACAAGCGGAAGTCCCTGATATGACGCCCGTAAAACATCCGGATCATTACTGAACAGGGCACTTGCGCTCTCCGCCGCGCTGAGCACCGATGAGGAGTTTATCGCCGCGGCGCTGTCAATAAGCCGTTCGTAACTCCTGATTTTTGCGTCTAGATTTTTCTCAACGGGATTAAACACCGGTAAAGAAAAAACAATGAGGACGCAGATGATCGAGAAAACCGCATTGGTTGTCACCACCGCGGTGTGATGCTGGGCCATCGGAGATTCGGTGTTGTGAATTTTTCCGAAAATTTTGATTATACGAACAAGCCGCAGAATTCTCGTTACTCTGATTGCCTTGATGACTTTCAAAATATTGAGAAATCCAATGCTTAATCCGCTCAGTGATCCCCCCGCGAAAAGCAGAAGCACCGCGGGACCTGAGTTGAGAAGAAGCAGGGGAACGGAACTGAGCAGATCGACCCAGCCGCGTTCATAGAAAAAATAGCGTTTGAAATGACTGTGCCGCAGCGCGGCAATGCTTCTGACGACAAACTCAACAGTGAATATAAAATCAAAAACAAAGCCCGCAACAAGCAGCCCGTTTCTATACGAGACTTCCCACTGAAGAATGATGCTCAGATCATCGAGAAAAGTCTGCACAATGACCAGAACGATGCAGACAAAAATGAAGTTTTCAAAAAAACCGAATCTTTTCATAAAATTACCAGTTGTTGTCCCCTGCAATCATATATAAGTCTTCGAGTATTCGCTTGTCAAATCCGTAGTGTGCAGCATTTTTACGCATAATACCGAACCAGCTCTTGTCGGGTGTTTCAGCACCGCGGTCAATTTTTTTGTACTCCTGATAACTCTGGTAGCGGGTGGCAAGAATAAAGAGAAATTTCGCCGATGTGTCCTCGGTTTCAAGATACGCGGTGGAGACGTTGGACTTTAACCCCATCTCGATAATATCCGCGGGAAAACAGGGAAGTGATTTTCGCAAGGCGATGGATTTCTTCTTGAAGTATTGGGTCAGGGTTTTCGGGATTTTCATGAAGTCAATAATATTGACTTTTGAATCAGAGAAGTCGGGGATCTCTTCCTTAACGTATGCGGCACTTCTGATTAGAAGAAGAGTCTTGAGATAATTCACATACTCCTCGGCCCGAAGATTGTTCTTCTGTACACGGACGAGTTCAAAATACAGAGGGCTCCGGCGGGTAAACGAGCTGCTTACATACCGTTCCAATATGTCGTTCTGAAGGATGTTATATGCGGCATTCAGGTTCTGCCTAACCTCTTTAATTGTCACAATCTCTGATATGTAGTTTTTAAAAATATCTCTTATGTATGCGTTGTCGAACGTATTTCTGCTGTTCATGCTTGACAAGAAGGAGAAATCCATCTTTTCAATCTGTATTTTGAATGCGGGGAGCACATTTGAGATTGTGCGGTTTTTGAGCTCGGCAACCAGATATGAAAGGACGTCCTTGATCGAAAGTTCGGGGAAAAATTGCGGAGATTGGAAGGTGATTTTGAGTTTATCGATATTCTGGACAACAAAATTCAAGACTATGCTCTCAACCTGAAGCACAGGTTCTGTCTTCAAGTTGGGATTTGACATCAAATGTGTCACAAAATCTGAAATCTTACTCTGAATTTCCTGTTCTTTCTGCATTATCTCTTACACAACCTTCTTCAATTCTTTGTCAGCCTGGTTTTGCCCTCTTATTAAGAGTTTTTATTCTTTTTCTTTATTTTCTCGTGTCAAACACTATATGTTTGTCTGTTTTTCCCATTAATTCCCTTATCTTGACTCGTCTATCCCATTTCACAGTCCAAAATTCATGCGATTTTGTGCCTTTGTAATATACGACATAATCTAAATCGTTGTAATTAGTACTTAGATCCAAATCACTCACGGGCTTGTTCGTACCATTCTTGACTAAATCGTCCAGAAAAAGATCAATAACAACACGATAAATAAACGAAACAGAGACCTTAAATACAAGCCGTTCACTAACCCCATATTCATAACAGATAGGATCCAGACGCACATGCGTTATAATGTACTCCTCACCCTCGATTATTGCATCAGGTTGATAATCGACACTTTCCCTGATTCTCGCAGCAAATTGACCATAATGGAGTCTTGACCTGGCCATTAGTGCCGATAGCAGTTCAGTAACGGTAACATCGAGAGTTCTTGCAGCCAGTGCGAGACGTTTCTTACGAGAGACGGATATATTGATACTTGTTGAAATAAGCATGGCGTTTCCTCCTGCTTATACAACGCATTTAGCAACCGAAATTGCTGAAATTTTTTATAAAAGTACCGATTATAAATGCTTTCCATCTCATTGTACTGCAGACTGAAATTCCCAATTGTTTTTTTTGAGATCCAACTGATTCATTTGCCGATACTGAACTATGTGGAAAAAGTGGGAAATCAGAGTGATTAAATACTCCGGCACAATAATATTTCTGTCATGTATTCTCCTTTCCGCGAGCATACGCGCTGAAGATTACCAATATCAGTATTTTAACGGTGAGAAGGAAAAGTACACGCCGTTTTCAGATTACATACCGAAGGTGAGGCGCCACTATTTCACCGTTCCCCATTATCTGGAAGACTACTATGAACTTTACGGCATGAAACAACATTATAACGAGAATTCTCTCCGCAAAAACATACTTATGCTCAAGACCGCCCTTCAGTGCAAGTTCAGACATCCGCTCTATGCGTTGTGCAAAACCGAATCAGATGAGGAATATTATAAGTACCGGAACCTTATGTTCATGCACATCAACCTCCTGATTATGCGAAATTACACACATATTGCGGTTCGCTATGACAAACGGGAGATTAAATATTATGACGGGGCGTACGGTGAAGAGATAAAAGAGTCGCTTACAATTGCTGAGGCGTTATACGGGGAAGCCCTCCCTTATTGGCGTGAGGCAAAAAAATACGCAAAACAGGCGTCGAGTGTCAAAAAGACATTGGATCTGGGATTCATCGAATCTGAAAGATATCAGATCATAACGGGCGAACTCGATTACGAGCGCATAATCAAGGGGCATATTGCAAACACGCAGAAGAAACGTCAGCAAATTGATACACTTCTGAGCGATGCCCGTTAGGGGCGTCATCGCTTCACGGCAACTACTTGATTAGTATTTCAGAACTCCGCTAATCACTCAAACCACCTGTTTATGCTGCATATCCGGTCCACTGAATCAAGAAAATAGTCGCTTGAAGAATAATCTCTCACGATTCGTGCAAACAAATCCTTAACCCGAAGAAGATCCCTTTTTAGTATATTTATGTCAATTGCGTGCGCGTAATATTTTTCAAAGATGTCATTCAATTCACCGACGGCCTTTTTATAGGTAGTAAAAACGGGGTCATTTTTTGCAGGCCCGGGGGGATGACTCTGCCGGTATTCAGCAAGTGATTTGTGAGCCTCATTGATGATAACCATGCGCAAATGCGAATCTTTTCCGGCATGGTCGGGATGGTTCAACAACGCAAGAGACCGGTAACTTCTGTTCAGTTCTTCCTCGGAAAATGAATCGTCTAGACCGAAAAGTGTGAGATAATTCCTCAGATTATTCTCAATCATAAACACGGCCGTTCCGGACATTGTGATTTGCAGCGACAGCAAATATCTTTTTTTATACTTCCAGATTGACTATTTCCCGTCAAGGAGTAATCTGTAACTGTTACCTCATGTGCGGGCGCAATCCCCCGTCCTGTGCAATTCAAGTAACACCTTAAACAGAAGGAGGGGTCATGAGTTTTTTTAACAATAAACTCTTTCGGAGCGGCATTGCCGCAGTTGCCCTTTTTTTGTACTTAATCCAGGTTGCCATTGTCGTAATTCTCACCATGGTTGCAAAACCTGATCTTTTTAATTTTGCTGTTCACATGTACGAAATTCCCTATCTTGCGGGGGGATGTCTGATAACGATTCTGACAGTTATGTATCAATCCACACTCATCTTACAACAGAAAGAATCATTATCCGTTACCGGAAACGCGGGCTCAAAAGACCTGATTTTCAATTTAGTTTTAATTTGTATTATATCTTCATTATTCTTTTTCCTTCGAGCAATTGAAATAAAATCAATACTGGTGACATCAATTCTTAACTCCAATCTTTTTGTCGCGATATGCTTCCCCCTTGTTTCTATATTGCACCACCTGATTGCTTCGTCAGTACGTCGTTTTATTCCATCCCCTTCCTTCAGCTTTTTCTCATCAGATCTTTCAGAACGGAAAACATTGGTTTCCGTTTTTTTCACTACGCACTCTTTCGTCATCAACATGTGCCGCCGCGAGAATAAGCCCCTTTTGATAGCAGGTCTTGAGATAGTTAACATTTCGGATGTTGAACAGACATACGGAATTGCCGGCAAAAACTCGCTCCTCGAACAGGTTCTTCTCCTTTTAAATGAGTACTCGCGAAATTACGAACGTTGGGGATACGACCATACGAATTCTCTCTTTTATAATTTCTTCATGATCTCTTTCAGTGGCAACATGGATAATATCAGAAAACGGATCGAACCGGCATTTGCTCAAACTAATTTTGCAATCAACGGCATAGCTGTTAAACCTGTTCCCCGGTTTTATTACATATGCAGAGAGGCCGATTCGCTTCCCTCTACAGCCGCTCCGGATGAGAATGTGACTTTTCTCAAAAAACAAATTCAATCGCTGCGGACCAGCAACAATGATTAATATCGCTTTTTTCACAGGGATTATCCTTACCGGCGCCGTTTTATTCTACCTGCGGTACTATCTTCTTATAGCTTCTATACCCAAAAAACTTGAACGAGCAAAAGAGCTCATTGCAATGGGAGATGAGGATTCTCTGAAATACCTGTCAATGGTTCTCGAGATAGACAAAAAGAACCTTGAAGCCAACTGGCTCATGGCCCAATACCATATTACAAACAAACGATACATTCTTGCATTATCATTTCTTAACGAGATTGAGGCATCTCGGCGCTTTAACTCTTCTGTAACAGAAAATCTGGTTCGTGAATCGCTGTGTCTGATTTATCTTAACCTTGGTACGATTGAAAAAGCAATGGCCCAAATACGTATGATGGCCGGCAAAGAGCAGATCCCTCGCTACCTGTACGTGAAGCTTGTCAAAACTCTTCTTGATCTGAACCGATATCGTGATGCACTGATCATAATTGAACAGGCCAGGATAGAAATTCCGGATGATGGCGAATTTGAGTTTCTTCACGGTCTTGTTTTGCAGAAAAAGCAGGAAAACGCGCAGGCGCTTATTCATTTCGAAAATGCGATTATCAAGGGTTATTCAGGTGAGGAGTGCTTCTATCTCGCGGGCAAATGTGCATTTCTAGCCAATAACTTCCAGAAAGCGTGTGAATACCTGCCCAGGGTTTCGTCAGAAGAATTTGACAAACCGGAATTATACAATCTTCTCGGCCAATCATATTACAATATTAATAAGTATGACACTGCAATTGAAATACTAACCTCAGCCAATCTCAGGAAAGAAGACGATCCCAACTTTGCCGGTATCTATTATTACCTTGGCTTGTCTTGGGAAAAGAAGGGTGATTTTGAAAATGCGCTTACTGCGTGGCAGAAAGTTGATAAAAAATATTCGTACTATGATGCGGCTCAGGAAAAAAATCACTTTTATACCAAAGTAGCTTCAGGAAAAAAGGAGCGCGATTTTTTTCTTGCTGACATTGACACTTTCTTTCTTGTAATACAGAACATATTTAGAAAACTTGATTATGTGATAAAGGAAACTGTCAAACAAAGTTCGGAGTGTATGGAGTTTATCTGCACCTCAAGAAGAGACACTCTTACCTTTGCTCTCTATTACGTCGTTGTCAGCAGAGCCACTAATTCGGTGACACAGTCAGATATCCGGCTTGCGGAAAAACGCTGTGAGGCAAAAAAATGCAAGTACCTGACTTTTATTGCAGGGTACTTTTCCGCCGACACGGAAACCTACGCAACAGGCAAACCAATCGAGCTGATCGATATTTCCATTCTCAAAAAATAAATTGAGGGTAAACGGCATGGACAGATTTTTTGCAATTGATGGCGGCAGATTTGTGAAGGATGGAGAAGATTTCAGGATTCTGTCCGGAGAAATTCACTATTTCAGAATTACAAAGCCCCAGTGGGCAGACCGGCTTCAAAAACTCAAAAATTTCGGCTGCAACACTGTCAGTACGGCAGTACCCTGGGTTATACATGAGCCTGACAAGGGATCTTTCAATTTCTCCGAAGGCAATGACCTGGGTGAGTTTTTGAAAATTGCGCACGAACTCGGTCTTAATGCAATTTTGCGTATTGGTCCCTTCACCGGATGTGATATTGACCGAGGCGGATTGCCTGGATGGCTTTACAAAGAAGAACCCCGTGTTTACCGTTCGTGCGATGTCAATTTCATGAAATATGTCCGATTGTTTTTTTCAGAGATCTCGAAAATTGTTACACCGCTGCTTTATGTGAACGGCGGGCCGGTAATCATGATCCAGCTTGAACAGGAATATCGCTCTTACGGTCTGGATGAAAAATATATAGAGCAGCTGGTTTCATTTGGAACTTCACTTTTTCCCGGGACACAGCTCTTCACAGCCGATATGCCTGACTCACTCTCCTCGACACGCGGCAATCAAAACCTCTTTACTGCTGTCAATTTCGGAACAAATGCAAAAGACGCCTTTTCAAAGGCTGAAATTGTTGAACCGGGAAGACCGAAATTCTGCATGGAGTTATGGACTGGCTGGCAGGACTCATGGACCGGGGCGCACTATGTCAGAACAGCGGAATCTATGGCAAAAGTCTATGATGAACTTCTCTCTGCGAATGCATCTGTAAACATCTATATGTTTGCGGGCGGTACCAACTTCGGCTTTCTTGCAGGAGCTGTGCTTGGTGAACGCTTTGAGCCGGGAACAACATCGTACGATTATGATGCACTTATATCCGAATGCGGCGATTGCACCGAGAAGTATTATCATCTGCGAGAAGTGCTTGCAAAACACGAAAAAATCCCTCCGCTTGCGAAGGCTTCTTCCACTGAACGTTTTGAAAAAAAGAATATCATTTTCCCCCGCCGCGCAACTTTTTTCCAGAGTGTCAGCCGCATATCTTCTCCTGTCAAAAACCGTTATCCGCTTTCCATGGAAGCGGTCGGCCTTTTCGGAGGGTTTATGCTCTATCGCACAACGATTCAGGGACCGATGGAGGATGGTATACTGTCTATTAATGGACTACACGACCGCGCCCTTGTCTTCATCAATGAGCGGTACTCGGAAACGCTTTATTGTAACGATTCACATATCGGATGCGTTGTTGATTTCGAAGAACAGAGAGCACAAATTGATATACTCGTCGAAAACATGGGAGGGCTGTCAAACAGCCTCTGTTCTCTCTGCAATAAGGGGATCACCGGAGACATTCTGCTAAACGGCCGGATCCTGTTTGACTGGGAGATGCTTCCCTTTCCGATGGAATCCCTTGAGGGAATTCCATTTGTCAACAGTTCAAGCCAGGACGCTGAATCCCAGCCCTCATTCTATCAGGCAATGTTTACTGTTGAAAGGCCGAAAGATTCTTTTCTTGCATTGAGGGGGTGGAAGAAGGGCCTTTGTTATATCAACGGTTTTAATCTCGGCCGGTACTGGAACGAAGGACCTCAGCAGAATCTTTACGTTCCATATACACTGTTGCGAAAAGGTAAAAACGAAATTACACTTTTCGAACTTTATCGCCCCTCAGATCTCTCAATAGAATTTGTGACAGAAAGCCACTACGGCAGAAAATCCCCCATAAGAAAATCCATCGCCTCGCGGATGCAGCAGTTTTTGCGCTAATCTTATCTTCGGAGTGCCGTCCTGACAACCGGCGGCACCCCGAAATATTCAAACAATCGGAAGAAGAAGTTCAGCAAGAACGCAGGATTTTGGCTCCCGTCTCGTCATATCCATCACGTCGTGTATAATAAAAATACCGCCGTGTTTTTTTGAAACGTAATCTGCAACCGAAAGCCCGAGACCAAATCCAATTTTTTCAACTTTTGTCGCAGATTCATCCGGCGGGTGAATTCTGAAGAAAGGTTCGAGTACAAGTTTCTCATTTTCCTTTCCGATTCCCCCGAAAGGCTTTTCCTTTACATCGTTTTTTACCGACAACCAGAAATAACCTTCATTCACGTGACAGATTATATTTATTGTTGAGCCCTGCTCAGCATATTTGTATGCATTAACTGCCATCTCTTCAATGACGAGTTCGATCGCGCTCGCATTATAGCAAATCTGCCCCTCGTCATGAACTTCAGGGTAGGTCAGCCTTAGGTTTTTTTCCTCAAGAAAGGGATTCAGCCTATCAAGAATTTTCGGCAACCGGGAAATCAGTTCAGTACTGGATCCCTGCGCCATTTCAAAATCCCGTTCCATAATTCGTGTGGCAAAATTCAAGCCCTCAAGCTGAGCCCTGCAATAATCATTATTCGTGATAAGCATATCAACAACATCTTTTTCTACAATGTACTTTCCATCTTCAATCGTGGATGCTGACTGCAAAAGGTCGATGAGGGTTATCAGTGTTCCGAATCCAGCGCCCTGTGCGAGTGATGTCTTGACGTTATATATAGATTTCGCTTCTGTGGTATCCCTGTCGGTAATTCTTCTGTTCTCTTTGTAATTGAGCCAATCGATCTGGGCTCTGATCTTTTCACCAGCCATTAGGCTCTGCTGAAGTTCAACATCCCTCAGGTATTTATACTCCAGTGCTTTCAATAACGACTGCTGGAAAAGTTCAGGATCAATCGGTTTGATGATGTAATCATAGACACCCATTTTCATGACATCAATGATCGTGTGAGAAGCATCAAGAGCGGTCTGAACTATAACAACACCGTTACTCCTTAGTTTTTTTAATTCAGATATAAATGTTTTTCCGTCCATGACCGGCATCATCATATCTACGATAAACAGAGCATACTCCCGCTTCTTGAGCATTTCGAGCGCAACTTTTCCGTTCTCTGCGCAATCCGCTTCAATATTCAATTTCTTGCAAAGACCTTTCAGCAGCAGCTGGTTTTCCATTTTATCTTCTACGATCAAAACTGGGTCCTTGTATTTACCGAGCAAAGCATTTACCGATTTTGAATTATCCATGCAACCACTCCTTTGATTATACATTCATAAATTCAACAGCATTAGCATCAAAATGGAATATTCCATACCCCAAACTGATCTGCCTGAACAAAAACAGATTTCACCCTGCACGCAAATTGAAAAAGCAGATCGATTTATCCGCTATTTGCGACCATGCGGCAATATCAAATATCATTAATAAAAGACTGCCTCATTATAGCGCGCCGTATTAACCGCCGTTTCTCACCAGATCTTTGATTATATCCATGAAATTCACCGGAACCGTATAAAACAGATCGTACCCCAAACCGAGAAAGAACTCCTCATAATTCTTGTTGTAAGATCTGGAAATCGAAACAAGCGGAGCCTTATTGAGCCGCTTTATTGTTTCAATCATTTTCGACTCGTTCTCTATATCCTCGTCAGTTTCGACGATAATGCAGAGATATTCCCTGTCTGCAAGGGCTGAGGCCGACAGCTCATTTCTTTTCTTAACTGAAAACAGTTGCCTGTTCGCCGCAAAGAACTCGACAGCTTTTGTGATTTGCAAATTGCTTGTATTTATATAAAGGATCTCTTTTTTACGCGCATCCTCCGGGTACTCCTCATTCGCAGAGATACTCTCTTCGTGAATAGCCTGATTAAACAGAGGAACAGAAAAAGAGAAAGTACTTCCTTTGTTTACTTCGCTTTCAACATATATGTGTCCGTCATGCAACTCTACGAGCATCTTGGTGATCGCAAGACCTAATCCGGTTCCCTCATTTTGTTTGCTCATTGAAGAATCCAGCTGCACGAACTTCTCAAACAGAATCGACATCTTTTTCTTCTCAATACCTATTCCCGTATCAATGACATCGGCAAACATTGTTGTCTCATTCTTTCGCAGTATAACCCTGACCGATCCACCTTCGGGGGTGAACTTGATCGCGTTAGTAATGAGATTAATGAATATCTGCTGCATTCTTTTCGGATCGGCGAATACGGGGGGGGAAACATCAAATTCCTTGATTATTGTGAGCGCGATATGCTTCTGTTCCGCATGTATACTCATGATATCGACCGCGAAAACAAGGGACTCATACAAATCACAGGGCACCCGATCCAGCCTCAGCTTGCCGGCCTCCATTTTGGAGAGATTGAGAATATCATTGATCATACCCAGCAAGTGAGTTCCTGACTTAATAATATTTGCGAGATATATTTCCTCATCCCCCTTGTCCACACCCATTTGAATCAGCCGCGCAAAGCCGATTATAGAGTTCAGGGGAGTGCGCAGCTCGTGGCTCATGTTGGCAAGAAATTCGCTCTTGGAACGGTTTGCAGCCTCAGCAACCTCCTTCAACTGAACCAGCTGTTCTGCAATCAGCCATCGAAGCGATATCTCATTTCTCAGATCAGCATTGGCGCCCTCAAGCTGCTTTGTACGATTCTTCACCTGCTCTTCAAGATCGTTTCTGTACCGGGCCAGCTCCTCCTGAACGCGTTTGCTGTCGGTAATATCAGATATAACAACTACCGCGCCGGATAATGTCTCGTGTTCATTAACAATCGGATCAGCCTGAATGTAGTACCATCGATCCTTAAACAAACCCTCACAGTGAAAAGTCTGTTTCAAATTCTTGAGAGTATCTACACCGCTCGTCCACATATCCTCTGGAACAGGAAAAATATCATTCATGAACAGCCCGATTATCTCGGGGTATTGACGGTTCAGAAAACGGGCGGCAGAGCTGTTACAGCGAATTACCCTGAAAAGCTCATCAATCAGAAAAACGCAGTCGGTTAACGCATCAAAGGTGCTCTTCCATTCTTTTATTGCCCGCTTGATAAGCTTATCTGTCTTTAGCCGGTCACTTATATCCCGCAAAGAGAAAATGGTTCCTGTGATGTCCCCTTCATCAGAAATTATCGCCGAATTATTTATGTCAACCGGCACATAATCGCCGTTCTTTCGCTTAATGTAGAAATTGTTCAAATTTACTATAAGATGTCCCTTTGTTGATTCGGAAATCTTTAGTGTGTGAATACTCTCAGCTGTCCGCTTCTTGGGAAAAACATCGTTTTTCAGCTTTCCAATCGCCTCCTCGGCGGTAAACCCGGTAATCTTTTCAGCGACGTGATTCATATAGGTGATCTGTCCGTCAATATTGACAGATATGATTCCTTCACCGATACCGTTAAGCATCGCCGTATGCCATTGCTGCTGGTCAATCATGCTTCTTTCTGCGGAAAATTTATATAATGCAGTCTCTATCGAAGTAAAAATATTTATCTCAGTCGCGGGTTTCGTGATATATCCATAGGGTGAGGTCAGCTTTGCCCTGTTCAGAATTTCAAAATCGGTTGCAGATGTGAGATAAATAAGGGGAAGGTGTCTGAAATTTTTTATCTGAGAATATGTGTCAATTCCGTCGATTCCGTCACCGAGAAAAATATCCATCAAAATCAGGTCACATTCGATTCCCGAACGCAGAAGTTCAATGGCTTCGTCTCCAGAGTGAACAATCGCACAGACCTCAAAACCATATTTCTTCACACTCTTGGAAATATCGTGGGCTATTATTGTCTCATCTTCAACTATCAGGATTCTTTCTTTCATCGACAACCCGGCAAGTCACACTGTAAAATATTGGAAATATGTTACCCGGTGAAGAATTTGCGATATCAGTCCTTAATATCTTACATTAACCATTGATAAAAGCAAGAAAAAACTCATGTTATACAGACCCCACCGTCAATTAATAGACTGCTTGATTCCGTGATCGTATAACAATTTTCCTCATCACTGATCAATTAACTGTAATGGTTCCGCATTTTTAGAATGCATTATAGAATTTACCGGTTGACACCATCGTATGAAGCGCTGAATTGATTACCCGTAATAAAGTGATGATCATTTTTACGCAGATACGCCCGAAAGTGGTGAAAGTGTCCCGTAAATCATTAGGAAATTCTGACTCGCCCGTCTTCAGAAAGCACCTGAATTTCCATTTCTGAGGGGTATCACAATAAACCTATTTTAGATTATAGGCAATCGTTCGCAGCCCTCAGAACAAATACTGCAATCACTGCAAAACATTGCAATTACAGATGGCGGTTATCAGAATCGCCTATAGTTCAAGGAGATATTTATGAGTAAGAGAGTTTTCATAGCATTACTGCTGACAGTTTTCGCAATAACCGGCTGCAAGACAATGACAGACCTGTTTAAGGAAAAGATTTCAGTTGAACAGGCTCTGCGGGCGAAGCAGAACATTGATCAGTCGCAAAATCCCGCGATGAAGCATGAGCTCAAACAGGATCTCGGCGCAAAACGCGTTATCCTCACAAATGTTACCGTAAAAAAAGTCGCGGCCTCATCGCAAATCGGCTATGACTTTTGTGTCATTTCCGATGTTACAACATCCACGGGAACAGTTGAGTGTTATATTTTCTCTTCGGACAACACTACTATGGCAAAACTCAGAGATGGCTATTCGCGGATAAACGCAGAGGGGGATTTCTCCAGATTTTTCTCACTTCTCGATAACACTCTTATGACTCTTGAGATTACCGACGCAAAAATCACTATTGTGCAGTAGTTTTTCCCTCACCGGTTCTTCGCTACGGCGCGGAACCGGGTACAATACTATGTTCAACTCAAATTCTCTCCTGTTTCCCCGTCCCTTTTACATGAAAATTATTTCAGCTTGACGGAAAGACTCCCAGTCACAAAGTGGTTTAGCATTGTTATGACCGGCTAAAGGATAATGGAAGTGTCAGCAGAAAATGTTGCAGAACAGGATCTTCGAACGATAGTCATAGTAGACGATGATGATGTAGTTCGCTATGCATTGCGGAAAAAGCTCTCCCGTTTCGGGTACAAGATTATCGTTCTCGACAAGGCGGAAGATGCCTTATATCTTCTCAAACAGGGAAATGATATCGATTTCATTGTTACCGAGATTCGCCTCCGCAAAATGGACGGTGTTGAGCTGTTGCGCCATGTCAACGCCCTCGATACGCCGGTCCCCGTGCTGCTTATCGGACAGGGAAATGTCGATGACGCAATCCGGGCTCTGCGCTACGGCGCCTGCGATTTCATCCGAAAACCCGTGGACGCCAATGATATCGCATCAATCATCCGCACCGAGCTGCGTAACAGACAAAAAGAGAAAAAAGTCATTGATCTCGGCCGTTTTGTCCTCACCGACCACCGCGAATATCTGCTGCCCAGCGATGATGAGCTGGCAAGCCTTGTCTCCTACGAATTAACCAAGAACCTGACCGGTCGGGGTATCTGCAACCATGTTACCGCTGAGAATATTTCGCTCTCTCTCAAAGAGGCTCTCGCCAATGCGATGTTTCACGGAAATCTCGAAGTTGAGTCCAGCATTCGGGAAACAGACGGCGTAAAGGCGTATAACGAAGTAATCGAACAACGAAAGAATGATGAAAAATTCAAAAACCGCAAGGTTCACATTCTTTATGAATTGACCCCCGAGTGGGTCGAATACACAATAACTGATGAAGGAAAGGGGTTCGATTTCAAATCCCTCCCTGATCCGAAAGAACCTGAAAATTTTTTCAAAAAAAGCGGCCGTGGAATTCTCATCATGAAGATCCACATGGATGAGATCGAGTGGCAGGAGCGGGGAAACCGCATCAGAATGAGAAAATACAAAGTGGAATAATAATGACAACATTTGAATGGAAAGATCAGCTTGTAGAAGTTCTTGACCAGCGTTCGCTGCCGGAAAAGGAGATATATCACAACTACTCGAATTACCGCGAAATCGCCTTTGCCCTTGAAGAAAATCTTATTACCGGGACTGCTCTGCGCACGTATGCGGCGGCGGTTGCAGTTTCAATGAGCGCTTCATCGTTGCGCTCCCAGGGCGCGCAACTCAGGGATGAGATCGTTGCGGTTGCAAAATATCTTGAAAAAGTCAGCGATCCGGCGCCGATTGCCAAAAAGATCTTTTCCCAGATATACGCGATCTGTTCCGAGAGTGATCCGGCTTCTATTGTTGAGAAATTGCGCGAACGCGCAATTTCCCTGCGCTCTTCGATAGCGGCTTCCGAACAACGAATATCCGCTCTTGTCGCAGAGCATCTTGGTGAAAACGAGACTATTCTTCTTTGCTCATCATCCGGCTGCGCTATCTCCTCAGTTGCCAACGGTACTCTCTCCGGAGCAATTGACATTGCCCTGGCAAAAGGGAAAAAGATTTCGGCATTCTGCCTTGAATCCCGGCCGGATTTTTCAGGAGCCAGAATTCATTCGTATGATCTTTTCACAAAGGGATGCCCCACGGGAATTCTGCCGGACATTCATCACGAACATCTGTTCAGGAAAAAGATCATCAGTAAGGTTCTTCTCAACGCAGAGGGTATGGGTGCCGACGGAAAGCTGCTTTGCCGCAGCGGTTCCGCAATTATTGTCCGCACTGCAAAAGAGTACGGCATACCGGTAATCTGCGCATGTCTTGATGCGTTCAGGGATGAAGAGCCTCTGAACAGCTCGCTGTGGGATGTCGAGGGATCACTGTATGACGTCGCCGTTTTGAAAGGGATCCCTATTGTCCCGGAGGGCATCAAAGTTTACAATTTTACCTATGATATTATCGAACAGGCCGCAGTTCAGGTTGTGACCGATGAGGGTTCAAGCCGCAATTGATGCGGGGAATCAAAAAACCAATTATCTTAGCTCACACTTCCCGATAACCCGATGATAAACGAGGTTAATTTGTACTCGGGTGGTTTTCGAACCTGCCGAGTAATTTATTTAGATCAGAAATTGTAAAATACACTTTGATACATAAGCAGAATTTCTTTTTCATAAAAAACAGCAATGTATAATCCCGCACTGAGAAACGGGGCGAAAGGAATACGAATCCGGATCCCCTTTCTCGTAATCAGCGCATACGCAATCCCGCACAGCGATCCGATAATCAACGCAGACTCAAGAACAATCACCGCCCCCTGAAACCCTGCGACTAAACCGATTGCAGCGGCATATTTCGCATCGCCGAATCCGAATGATCCCGGCAGAAAAAGCACAATAAGCAGAAAAACTCCGAAAAGAAACAGAGCGCCCCATATTGCATTCAACGGATTGTGGCGAATATAAATCAGACCTGCTCCCGAAAGGGCCATGGTGAGGACAAAAAAATCGGGAATCAGCATCGACTTGAGGTCCGCAGCGGTGACGGCAGCCGCCGACGAGAGCGCGGCCATGTAAAGAATCGACTCTGCCGTTATCCCCCCCTTTGTCATATACAGCTGCACCATCGCCAACGCATAGACGATCTCTATAACCGGATAAACCGGCGAAATGGAGGCAGCGCAGTGTCGGCACCGCCCCTTTGCAAAGAAGTAACCCGCCAGAGGGATAAGATAAAGCGGGGATAATTTCTTCAGACAGTGATCGCAGCGTGAAGGCACCGTGAGTTTCTGCCAGAGAGTATCAGAAGATGAATCAACGAGGCGTACCGCAAGTGTATGAAAAAAACTGGCCAGACAAAGTGAAATAATAAAAACAACAATTATCGGATACATATTCTACCGATATACCGAAATCTTTACCGACGGCTTATCAGCGTACGGCCCTGTATAATCGCTCTGAAATGGCTTATAATACGATTCATAATCGCGCTCAAGCTGCTCATATTTCAGTGAAAGAGTCTCCATCAGCTCTTTGTGAAAATTTCCAGTTGCCGATTCGGCAATATATCGGTCACCCGTCCCTCTCGCGGGGAGGTACGATACTCGTATATGCGGATTATCCAAAAAGGGAAGAACACGCAGAAGAGTTGCCGATATGGACGCGTACTCATCCTTTTGCGGCATGTTTCCGTCAATTACGACCGCTGCTGAAAAAATCTCGAAATGGGTGTTTCTAACAGAGAGTGACGAAGGGGGGGCGGATGATTCAGGAGGAGAGACAAAAACACTGTTGAGATGCGAATAATATAAATAACTCTTTTTGGTCGAAAGATTTTCAGGAAGATACTCTTCAATTGTGTCGATATACAAGGCCTGAACGGGTGATGAATTTATGATGCCAAAGAAACCGGCTACATCATACGATACGGCCGGAAGAAAGGTATCGATCTGGTCGCCGCTGATTTCCTGGCCGATATCAGGTATCTGCGATAGTTTCTTGCGCCATTTCCCCGTATCAACGGTCTCCTGCAGCATCAGATCGGTGATCATTTTTGCCTCATCTGAGTGTGTCAGCAGCCACCGCTCGTTTGCCGCAAGTACGTAGGGCATAAGGCGGGTATAACCCGAAGTTGATGTTATAAGAGTAAATGATGCTGCATCAGCCGCCGGAGTATTGACAAAAGCAGCATCAGCTTTCTTTGAAGCAAGTGCTGCGACGGCTTCACGGTCACCCTTGACGTAAAGCCACTGAATGGTATCGGGGGAAAGCGAATTTAATTTTAACAGAAACTGCGCCAGAAATTCGACCTCAGAATCTTTTTTACATGCGATTACCCTGCCCGAAAGGTCCTTGACGGTCTGTACTTCACGCGGATCACGCGAATACCCTGCGTGTGCCCCGTCAGAAAATCCAGTCAGCGAAAATACGCAGACCATTTTCGCTGAAAAATTCCCCGCCTCTCTTACGACCTGCCAGTAGGGAAGAATTGCGATATCAGCCTTCTGTGAATACAGATCTTTCAGAAGGGCTGAGGTCTCATCCCTTTTAGTGATCGATACCTTTAGTGATTTAGCCGCAAATGCAGAACCTTCTTCGGTGGAAAATCCTCCATTTGCAGAAATCAGAGGAAGTGCCTGTACAGGATCAGTCACCACGACAGTGATGGCGGATCTTCTGCTCTTTTGGCCGCTGATTACGGAGTGGTCTATCACCCCCTTTTGCTCGACAGAAACACCCTCTTTACCGCAGGCGAAAATGAATAGTACAACAAAAAACAGCAGCGCTGCTATACAACGTCTTAAATTGAATATAATCTTCATCTGTTATCCAGCGGGTTGAACCGGGCTCAGTTTCCGCCCTCATCATTATTTGAGAAGAGGCTATGCGCTTTTTTCTTATCAGAGAGATGCTTGTAGTCCTGAAAATCAATAATTGTCGTATCTGCATACACATTGTGAATCTTCTGCAGTATTTTCTGACCGAGCGGCGAATTTGCAGCCTCTCTGGTTGTCACATACTTGAATTCAGCACCGCAGTTGGGGCATTTCGATATACCGGCCGAATATTTTATTCCGGGATTCCGGCAATTCTGACAAAAACCGGAAAGATCATCAACGATTAAAAGGTGATTGTCTATTTCACTGACAGGAATATTTTTCCATACACGTATCAGCTCCATTAACAGCCTCCATTCGGAATATGGATTTCTTGTTGTCTCCGCTTGTACACTGCAGGACAGATGCCGCAACCGCGGACTCTGCCGATCTCCACACAAGATCGTGCCGGTGAAGCAGCTTTTAGTCAATAATAAAATCGCCGCAGAAATCCCCCCGCCGCCCTTAAAATATCTCAATAATTCACTATATGATGACGATATTCATAAGGGGTCGGGGTGTTTTTAACAATCCGGTTTGGACGATGAAAACGGTTCGATGCATAAACATCCGTGATGAGATGAGGGAGAAGTTCGTGAAAATAGAACATTCAGTTTATGTTAGTCTTGCTGCAATTCTCCTTATTTCCTGCGCGGCACCTCAGCGCATTGCGACGCCCGTCAGAATTATTCAGCAGTCTCAAGTCCAAACAAAACGGACACCGCCCGACTTCCGCCCGCTCTCTGAGAAATTCTTTTTACAATGCGAAAATGATATCAGCAACTCATCTCTCGAGATATCACGGCGTGAACTTATTTCCACCCTGTCGCATCTGAACCGCATGAATTCCGGCGGCCGAAGATATTACCTTCTTGAAAAAGAGAATATAACCGGCATGCTCAATCAACTCTCGTCTTATCAATATAGCGAATGCTATATCATCAATAGCAAAGGCATCATTATTTATACCATGAAAAATGATGAGCTGCTCGGCAAACCGGTTCGGGCAGCCTCGACGCAGGTGCAAACGGCTTTCAAAAAAGGTATTAATGGCGAACAGTCAGTAGAGGACGTAGATACTGAAAGCCTTGCACCTGCATCATATGATCTTTACTTCGGAATGCCGGTCGCCGAAAACGGTGTTCTATGCGGCGTATTAATTTCAACTGTCAGCATAGAGCACCTGGCCCGGCAGCTTCCGAGTGCGGCATGTATTCTCTCTTCTGAGGGTGAGTATCGATATAAGAATATGCGTCAGATTGTCGATATTGCCGAGCTGCATTATTCTGAGAAGCGCGCTCAAATCGAACAGACCGCACCCTCGGTTCTTGCCAGTGACGGTCTCTCGTATATGCCATTTGAATATAAAACTATACACTGGTGTATTGTATCCCCTTACTGAAGTTACTATCAAGCGGCGGGGGGATTTCTGTTACGATACCCCACTATTAACTGATCTCACACCGCCATTGTAAAAGGCGCTCTCTGATCCTGCAGTATTAACAGTGATATGGACGATGACTCCAGAAATAGACTTCCACCTGATTCCACACAACCAAACAAAGATCCGCCTCATAGAATTTCTTCAGCAGAGTCATGATCTCGGTGCGCGCCGCTGCCGGGTCATTCACGGAAAAGGCGTCTCTTCGAAGAAATTGCAGATTTATCATTATCTTGAGGAGAGCCCGCTTGTTTCCGGTTACGATGACGACGGCTCAAACTGGGGGGTGACGATTGTGGAACTTGTCGATTAAAAACAGGGAACGATACTGCGATCCATTTCAAATCATAGATTATTTCAGAGAACTCTTAAAAACGATATTTCAGAAATTCTGTTGTTGACAGATATGCGCGTCAATTTAATAGTTACATCACTTAGGCACATGGCCCAATGGTAGGGCGTCGGTCTCCAAAACCGGTGGTTGCAGGTTCGAGTCCTGCTGTGCCTGCATAATAATAACAATAAGCCCCTCTGAAAGAGGGGCTTATTGTTATTATTATGAAGCCCTGTCAAAATCAGTACAATTCTTCTCTTCTGACACGAAAGACGGATAAACCGGCATCACCAGGCAAATCCGACCCGAACGGCAGCAATCGTATCGAGATACGATTCCGACTTGTTATTTTCCTTGGAGTATTTACTCACAGTCACATACGGCATTACATAAAAGTTGTTATCAATGTTGTACTGCACATATGCATCAACAGGTGTCATGCCCGAAACATTCTTTCCGTTATTATTTGCAGCTTTCTGCGCAAGGGTAGTATAAAAAGTATTACCGATTTCAATTTGCCCCATTGTAAAGGCTATTCCGACAAGTATGCCCATACCTATTGAATCTTTACCCTTTAGCTCCTCTGAATTCGTGACAGTGCCGATTGCCCTTCCGTAGGTAAATGCGCCGGTTATTGAAAAGGGATTCAAATCAGCATTGGCATTCACAAATCCCATATATCCTGTATATTTATCACTCTGATAGGAGTCGGAATTTGAATCAGAAGATTTTTCAGTATTTGATGCAGGATTAATGTCCAATACGCCCCCAATTGCCGCAGAGAACAAATCGGATTTGACATCGAGCCCGAGAGACAAGACAGGCAGCAGCCGTTTATTAGTCTCCTGCATACCGCCGCTTGCCTCACTTTCAAGCCCCATAATTGTAAAAAATCCTATATCAGCGATTGTAAGATCAAAAGCGCAACCATCCGCACCATCAAAGAACCACATATCCTCGTTCCACCGGTGGTTCAGTCCTACTGCCGAATATTTAAAAGTCGTCAGACCAAAATCATAGGCCACCCACCCTTTCTCTACCGCGACACCAGAGTTATTCATTCTTAAAGCGCACTCAGACGAGAGTTTGCCGTCACTGGCAGCCATATTGAAAACAAGTGCCGTATCGTCAGAAGGAGTGCCGAATGTATCTTCAGATGGAATACCGAATTGTTGATAATTTTTTTTCCCAGCTTCGGGTTTAGCATCATAAACCATATACTCATAAGCCATATCGGCCGCAGCCCATCCGCTGACCTCAAAGGCCGCAAAAGCCTGAACCGAAATGAGAGTTGCAACGGCAATAACTAGTAATTTTGTATTATACTTCATAAATCAAGCTCCGGTTTTTTACCTGTTTAATAAACGATATCAAAGGGGGATTCAAAAAAAATTAACCTGATATCCCCTTTGCGGCGGAAGTGATGCAAAAAATCAATTTTGCTGCCTCAACGGTGTCGAATAATTTTAATCTCTAAACCGTCCATTGAATAATGCGAACTGATTATCAGCGATACTCGCCCGGTAAAAAATTACAAACGATTTTTTGAATATTACACAGCTTTAGCGTCAATTTGCAGTACAGAATAAACGATGTTATTTCAATCGCATCTGACACCCATATTTCACCCGTTTAAAAATAAATTCAGGCTCGCCAAGCCGAGGGAGATTGATACCAGTTGAAGAAAATGTTTCACTAGGCTAACATAATGATCACAGTAACCTTCTGCGGATGAAAAGTGCGGCAGGGGCGGATTAAATTTTTACAATTTATAAAATGCCGCACAACAGTGTTGGACTTACGCTCTGTTCGCACCAAAAGCCGTTTTGCATCTTCTTGGACACTAGTTGTTAAGAATTCGGGATTATTTCTAATCAACAGATTTGAAATAATCCCGAAATAAAACAAAAAGATGATGAATCAAATCCTTTAAAGACTAATACTTATCTGCAGATTCGTTTCCAAATGCGGGATCTTGTTCTTTGAGTTTCTTAAGAAGATACTTCTGTTCTAATGCCTGCCTCAAGGCGATTGCCTCCGTCTTGGAAAAATATACTCTCTGGTCAACAGAGAACTGCACTTTTGTCACCGATGAAGAACTGTAAAGGCGATTAGGCATCCCGGGAATGAAAATGGTAAAGTATGGATTCTCTCCGGCAAATTGATAGCCGAATCGAATTTCAGGTGATGCCTCTGCAGCGATACGCAATACTCCCCATTTGTGTTCCGCCGAAGTAGCCCCGTACGATGGAAAAGAGCTTTTGGTGTTCTTGTTCAGTGTTTTCGCGTCGAATTCCGCGACAAATTTGTCGAGAGCTGCAACACACTTTTCGCGGGAGATTGTGTTCAGAAAAAGTTGATTCTTGTTTGCACCATTTTCGAAGTCTATACTGACGCTATTTATTCTGGGGTGCAGATAGACTTTGATCTCCTTTCTGACAAGATCAGTCGTAGAAAAACTCTTCTCGAATCTCGCATAAATAGAAGATGTTGCGAACGGATCGAGATTGGCCAACGAATCTTCCGGTTGTACAGAATTTTCTGCAGTTGTCGCGCAAGCTGAAAAAGACAGAAGTGCGGCTATTATTATTATGCAGCTGTGATGTTTCATCAGATCCTCTCATACACTGTAGCGGTTCACAACAAAAATGCAACATTATGTATGCATTAAGCATGATATACGTGCCGTACTTTTCGCAGGGGCGTACCGAATGATTCATAAACCGCTCTGAATGCGGCATATAATATAAGCACCCAATCGGTTGTAAATATTCTTTTATAAAAAAAATCCCTGCTGTAAAAATACAGCAGGGAATATTTCGTTACCCGGGCGGCAGTTAAACTGCCGCAAGAGTATCTAATTTTGTCGCATCGAAAACAAGTTCTAAAGGATTAGAACCAGTATTCAACCTTAACAGGTATTGCAATTGACATTTCTTCAGTAGCAATCTTTGTGCCATCGTTAGTCTCAGGCATACTTGGGATAGATGCAGTTGCAAATTCTACGCCGGCACCGATCTTACCATTGCTGAAACCTTTCTCGATACCAACCATACCACCGATGTTACCATCTTTGATACCAGCTGCAGATTCACTAAGATAACGGAAATCAACAACAGCACCAAGACCATCACCGATTGCATAGTCAAGACCAAGACCTGCCTCAATACCAGTTGCATCTTTAGCTTCAGTGTCTTTCTGGCCAGTAGAGAGCTGGAAGAGAGCATGAATGCCGATTGCGCCCATAGTGTATTTAACATACACCGGCAACCTCATTGCATAACCAGCGGCTTCGTCATCCATTGCATAGTAGAAGCCAAGGTCAGCATAAAGATTCTGGATCATTGTAAGTTTGAAAGCAGCGTTGATTGCACTTCTGTCGATTGCATCAACTTTAGGAACAGCAGGAGTAGCACCAGCAGCAGGAACCTCAGCAACTTCAGGAGTTACGTTACCGATATACTGAGCGCGGAACATACCAACGTTACCGATAGTATAACCAGCACCGACCTGGATGTCTTTCATTGCGTTTTCCATGAGTGTTCCAGCAGTAAGACTCTTGAAGGCAACAAAAGCGTGAAGTTCTTTCATCGGATCAACGGCAAAAACTGCACCCTGACCGCCGCGAGCAACGCCACTGTCATGAGTTGATACACGTGCGAAAGTAAAATCCTCACCAGATGTACCAAGACGCAACCAGTTCCATGAACCGAAATCACCATTACCGCGAAGGGTGTCATCATATACGCGACCGATAGAAACAGTCACCATATCGATGGGTTTTACCCAAATCTTCTGCTGGTCGCCAGCACCTATTGCGCCGCCGTCCCCGTTGAAATCAACCTGAAAACCAACGTTGTCAGAAGTACCTGTGATTGTCATACCAACGCGGGGATTACCGCCACCCCAAGACACATTGTCCTGAGTTTTCGCATCGCTCGCACCATCATTGAAGTACGGAACGAAGAAACCACGGCCCCATGCGCCGATTTTAACTTCTGCTGCAGACACAGTAGAAGCAACAAGAATCAGCACAAGTGTTGCAAGAACTTTTTTCATAACTCATTCTCCTCCCTATTTTAATAGGCAACTAAATAAATGATCTGCGAAGCAGATACATTTTCGAGATTAAAGCAGGATCAAAAGATCTGTGACGAAAAAAACCTGATGAACCTGTCTGTGAACACTACTGTGTCAAACCAACAACCATAAACACAGTGCTATCACGTACTTACGTACCGGCAACTGTTCAAGATGAAATCATACCGGAAAAAACGTCAAACAAAAAACTAAAAAACGATAGTTCCTGCTATGCTAAAAGTTGCAAGCCATTTATTTCGGCGCAACGGAACAAAGCCCGATAAACACGAACCACAAAAGACTCTTTAAAGAGACCCATTACTACAGAGCAAAAAAGTATTATTTGTTTTTAAGATTTCTTTCTTTATATTTACTTTCCAAAAATAAACCGCAAGGGAAAATAAAGTAACCCAACACGCATGAGGAGGGAAAACTGACACTAAATTGACAAACAAAACAAGTTCCTTTATAATACTTTTCGTTTTCAGTGTATTACCTTTAAATTCAATCTCATCGAACCCATCTTGATCAACTATAAATATCGACACCAATTTGCAACAGAAACGCCTTAAATTGTTTACGATGCAATCATAACCAACACGTGCACATTTAACCCTGTTCTTTTTTATTGTCAATAAATTTTTAAAAAATACGTTTTATTCGCATTCCATGCAGACTGTGCCGTTTTTATAACATTCTAAAATTGTATGCCTCTATTTTTTATTGGCGCAGCTTTTTTATCCCCTCGACTCTGCAGTGTTTCGGAGGGATATACTGAAAACTTTAGCATTTTTTCTCACCGAATTATTGTCAGCGTACATTTGAACTGACAGCTTACCGCAAGCAACCAATTGGACAGTAACCCGCCTTCAGCCGCCATCTTCATTTTTAATCTGCACACGACGAATCAATTCATAAAGCGCAACTCCGCATGCGACAGAAACATTGAGCGACTCTTTTTTGCCGCACATTGGAATATAGAGTACAGAGTCTGCAAGAGAGAGGACTTCATCGCTTACGCCGTCGACCTCATTGCCGAACACCGCACAAAGGGGGAAAGAAATCTCCGTCTCGTAGAGATTGTTCATCCCGTGCGCATGCTCGAAAACAACAACAGAATATCCCTGAGCTTTTTTTTGATGAATAAGGTGAACTGCATCCTCATGACGTTCCCAGGGGACCGAGCCAGTGCTGCCCAGAGCGGTCTTCTCAAGTTCTTTTCGGGGAGGATACACGGTATAGCCGCAAAGACAGAGCCGCTCGACAGCGGCTGCATCACAGGTGCGGAATATTGATCCGACGTTATAGATACTGCGGATGTTTTCGACAATTACTGTTACTGGATTACGGACTGCGGAGATCTGCCTTGAACTCTGGAAAATCTTTATCTCATTGTTCGTCATCTTTGTGTAGCGCATTGTTGCGTCATGACGGGATGATCATATTTGTTCAAGCAGAATTTCGACTTCATCACCCCCCCCAGATATAGAGACAAAGGGGTGAAACGCGTTCACGGATATTGACCGATTGATCTTCATTAACGGTCGCGCAACGCTCCTGCTTTTTATGTTTGACACCCACTCTTGCCACTCTAGAGATTGGTCATCTGTCATTAGAGGATCTCGAAAAATTATCCTGCAACCGGCATATTCATTTTAACGGCTTTTATCGGAGTTTTTCAAGGACCGGGTTTGGTCTATTTTACAGATTACCGCTGATGCGACAGGAATTTTCAATAGGTGTAGACTTGCTGGCGGCACAGCCGTCATTATTGTTCGTACTCCTGCGAGGTGCATATGGATTATTCAAAAACCATCAACCTGCCCGAAACTGACTTTCCGATGAAGGCAAATCTTCCCGCAAAGGAACCGCATTTCATTGAAAGGTGGAACCGTGAGCAGATTTACACCTCAATTCTGAAATCACGCGACAAAAAAAATTCGTTCATTCTTCACGACGGCCCCCCCTACGCAAACGGTGATATTCACATGGGTCATGCGCTGAATAAAATACTTAAAGACGTGATTATCAAACACAAGACCATGGCGGGTTTTTTTTCGCCCTATGTTCCGGGATGGGACTGCCATGGTCTGCCCATAGAACTCAAGGTTGTCAAGGAGCTCGGCGCAAAGGCGAAAGAGATGCCCAAGGTCGAGGTAAGAAAGCGCTGCCGTGAATACGCGCAGAAATACATCAATATTCAGAAAGAGCAATTTCGTCGTCTTGGTGTATTCGCCGACTACGACAATCCCTATTTCACCATGTCAAAAGAATATGAGGCGGAGATAACGCTGAAATTTGCCCAGCTTTTTGCTGAAGGGTATATCTACAAGGGCAAAAAACCGATCTACTGGTGCCCGAGCTGTGAAACCGCCCTCGCCGAAGCCGAAGTCGAGTACGGAAACCACACATCAACTTCGGTGTATGTCAAATTTAAAGTAGCTCCTTCATCCATCAGTTCTCAGGGGATTGATGTAAACAAGGCGTATGCGGTCATCTGGACCACCACACCGTGGACGCTGCCGGCAAACCTGGCAATCGCAATGCATCCGGACTTTCAATACTCTTTTTTCAAATATAATGATGAATTCTTTCTGATCGCCGACGGTATTCAGGAAGCCTTCGAGAAACAAACCGGCCTTTCGGCTTCGGCGAAGATCTCAGTGTCAAAGGATGAAATTGCGGCTCTTCATGTTAGCCACCCGTTTATCGACAGGGAGTCGAAAGTTATTTTCGGCACTCACGTTACCCTTGAAGCGGGTTCGGGTATCGTTCACACCGCCCCCGGTCACGGTGCGGAGGACTACTTTGCCGGGCTTCAGTACGGACTTGACATCTACTGCCCGGTCGACCACCGCGGCCGCTACACAAACGAGTATCCCGAAATGGAAGGGGTGCTGGTGTGGGATGCCAATCCGAAAGTTGTCGATATTCTTAAAGAAAAAGATGCGCTTGTGCACTCGCATGCTATTGATCACTCATACCCTCACTGCTGGCGCTGCCGGAAGCCCCTGATTTTCAGGGCGACAGAGCAGTGGTTCATGAGCGTCGACAACAAGGATCTTCGCGCAAAGGCAATTGCCTCAACAGAAAAAGTGCGCTGGATTCCCAAGTGGGGAGAGACGCGTTTCCGTTCGATGGTCGAGGGGCGCCCGGACTGGTGTCTTTCGCGGCAGCGCATCTGGGGGGTTCCTATTCCCTCATTCTCATGCAAGAAGTGCGGCAAAAACGCAACCTCTGAAGAGTCGCTGCTCTATTTCGCGGAGATCGCGAAAAAAGAGGGGATCGATGTGTGGTACACAAAAGATGTTAAGGAAGTGATCCCCCCGCATACTAAATGTTCGTGCGGCTCTGAAGATTTCACAAAAGAAGAGGATATTCTTGACGTCTGGTTTGACTCGGGCGTATCAAGCTTCGCCGTTCTGGAAAAGCATCCTGACCTGCGCTGGCCTGCCGATATGTATCTCGAGGGAAGCGATCAGCACCGCGGCTGGTTTCAGTCGTCGCTGTGGCCGGCGCTTGCCCTTAAAGGGCGTCCGCCCTACGATATCGTTCTGACGCATGGCTTTCTTCTCGACGAGAAGGGACGCGCGATGAGTAAATCGCTCGGCAACGGTATCGAGCCGGAAAAGATCATCAACCAATACGGTGCCGACATTCTGCGTTTGTGGGTGACCTCTGAGGATTACCGCAACGACCTGAAGATCGGCTACGACATGATCAAACAGATCGCCGACAGCTACCGCAAGATCCGAAACACGATGAAATTCATCATCGGAAACCTTTCCGATTTTTCGGAACAGATGTGTGTGGATTATTCAAAACTTGCCGATGCCGACAGATGGATTCTCTACCGCCTGACTCAGCTCAACGCGCAGGTATTGCAGGCCTATGAAAATTATGAGTTCCACCTTGTATATCGGCGTATCCTCAACTTCTGCGCGGTCGACCTCTCGGCGATTTATTTTGACAGCATGAAAGACGCGCTGTATACAGAGGCGAAGAATTCGCCGATCCGACGTGCGGTTCAGACGGTGCTGCACCACCTGCTGAAATCACTTCACACTCTTTGTGCGCCGATTCTCGCCTTTACGGCTGAAGAGATTCAGGAGTTCATGGGGAAAAAAGAGAGCATTCATACCATGCGCTACCATCAGCTGCCCGAAGAATTTGCCGATGAGGCGGCACACATTCGATTTGACGCAGTCGTCGATTTGAAGAAGGATATCCTGAAAGCAATTGAACTGAAACGTGCGGAGGGTGTTCTCTCGAAATCACAGGAGGCGGTGGTGACCCTTGCGGTGAAAGATTCCGCAATAAGGGATTACTGCGGCGGCAATATTGACGCGATTAAGACTTTTTTTCAGGTCGCCGGGCTTTCGTTCAGTGACACAGCCGACGACTCGTATGCAACGCTCGATGTCTGTTCGGTGAAGATTACCAAAAGTGACGGAAAGAAGTGCGTGCGCTGCTGGAATATATTTGACACTCTCGGAAGCGATCCTGAGCATCCTGAATTGTGTGAACGCTGCACGCAGGTGGTTAAGTCGCTTTAAAAAAATGCGGTAAATTCAAGAAAACGGGTCATGACTGCTGAAGTCAATGCGGTCACAAAACAATACTGGAGTCATCAGATGAAAAAGCATTTTATCGCAGCGGGAACATTCATTGCCCTTCTCGCTCTGGACATTTACACGAAATTTCTTGTTGAGCTCAATATTGCCGAACACGACCGCATCGATGTTCTCGGAAAGTTTGTACAGCTGACGAAGATTTATAATACCGGCGGGGTCTTCGGAATTCTGCCGGGGAAAAAGACCATTTTTCTGATTATCTCGATCGTCGTTCTGCTGGTTCTTATCGGCTTCTATATCTATGAAAAGCAGAAATCTGTTTTCTTCTGTCTTGTGATGGGAATGGTCTTCTCGGGTGCGGTCGGCAACATTCTTGACCGGCTCATGAACCGGCCCGGAGTTGTCGATTTCATCTACGTCGGTATCGAGGGCAAGTTCAAATGGCCCGCTTTCAATGTGGCTGATTCGGCCATTGTGGTGGGTGCGATTTCTCTGGGTATTATCTTCTGGCTGCAGGAACGGGAGCAGAACCGCATCGAACGCAAGGCAAAAGAAGAAGATTCAAAATCCGATTCCACTCCGCCGGATTCGGATAAATAGCGGGCACTTCGCCGCAGGGGTTCAGACACAGAACCCCTACTCTGTCACCACCTTCCGTTTTTCAACAATCGTCACCACGCCCTCACCGATTTTGCCTTTCTCGCCGTGCAGTTCAAAACGGTATTTCCCTTCGTCATAAATTGAGATCTCATACAGAAGCATCGATCCGCCCGCATCGGGTTCAACCGGAATTATATCGAGAGGTGTCTGATCCTCATCCTGCATATCATAGAAATACAGCTCCATCTTGCCGTGTTTAGCAGATAGTTTCTGGCGGATGATCAGTTCGCCGGGAGTAAAGACCGTGCCGCAATCTTCGACTGCGGCGCCTTCGGCGGAGGGCTTGACGCAGAATTCGAGCTTGGGTGTACGCGAGCACGCCTCGCTGCAAAGAGCGGCGGCCAGGAGTACTGCAGAAAACCCTTTTCGAAGCCGGGACACGTGTGCGGATATTATTGTTCGCAATTGATTGACATTCACTGGTTGAAACCTCAAATTAATATAAGGGAACCTCAATAAAAAACATATTTGGATGTTCCCTTGTGGCCGCAATGCTTGGAATAATCACCATTTTCCATCTGCTTCTAAATGAAAATGCTGATTCTCGTGGCGGCCATAAGGGAACCTCAATAAAAACATATTTGGATGTTCCCTTGTGGCCGCAATGCTTGGAATAGTCAGCATTTTCCATCTGCTTTTAAATGATAATGCTGATTCTCGAGGCGGCCATTATACCTCTCATGCCTACAGCAGCGATCCCTGCAGTTCGCCGTCATCTTCGATTTCGCCGGTTTCGGGATTCACTTTCACGGGAATGGCTTTGACCGCAGCATCCCCCCCTTTCTGCAAGATTTCAATTTTCTTTTCAGCCTCTTCAAGCTTTTTTACGCACTGCCGCGAAAGAAGCATGCCCTCTTCGAAAAGTTCAAGCGAATCCTCGAGGGAAAGATCACCAAGCTCGAGTTCACGAGAGATTGTCTCCAGGCGCGTAAGCGATTCGTCAAAGCTCTGGATTTGCGGTTTAGTCTTTTTCAAAGAGTCCCTCCTCTTTTTTGAGTACTCGGCAGGTCGCTCTGCCGTCACTGAACAGCAGCGACAAATTGTCATCAACTTCAATGTCGGCGGATGAGCGAACTAAGGCGCCGGTTGCGGCGGCCCGTACGATTGTGTATCCTCTCGCGAGTGTTTTCAGCGGAGAGAGTTTGTCGAGGGCTTCAATCAGAAGTCCGAACGCATTTTTCTTTTGAACTATCGCAAGTTTTATCAGGTGACCGGTTTTTTCAAACGATTTAAGCTTTTCCCGCGCAATCTGCAATCTTTTCTCAACACATATTGCCATCAGCCTCTGCATCTCATCGAGCCGCTGCTGGCGCGATTCTATCATCGAAAAGGGATGGGTAAAGGTTCGTCGGCCTATCGAGACTGCGATGCGATGCCTGTATTTTTCAATCATGTTTTCAACCGCGTTTGACTGGATTCTTGTAAAGAAATCAATCTTAGAAAAGATCTCGTCTTTGACAGGAACCGACATCTCGGCCGCTGCGGATGGTGTCGGAGCGAAAACGTCCGCAGCATCATCTGACAGGGGATGATCTATCTGATGGCCGACCGCTGAAATAATAGGCACACGTGATGCGGCAAAGGCGCGTATGACAGGCTCTTCGCAGAATGCGGCGAGATCCTCGAAAGAGCCGCCCCCGCGCCCGGCGATGATCACGTCGACATTGTGCTCTTCTCTGTTTAATTCTTCAATCGCAGCAATTATGGATGAAACGGCGCCCGCCCCCTGTACGATCGCGGGAGCAAGCAGTATCCTCACTTCGGGGAAACGCCGCGATATGACCTTGACGATATCCTTGAATGCGGCGCCGGTCGGCGAGGTGGCAATACCGATTGTCGCGGGAAACAGCGGCAGCGGGCGTTTGCGCCCCGCGTCAAAGAGTCCCTCAGCCGCAAGTCGCCGTTTGAGCTCTTCGATTTTTAGCTGCAGCGCCCCCGCGCCCTCGGGAAAGGCGGCCTTGACAATCAGCTGATAACTGCTGCGCTTTTCGTACACCGCAACCGATCCGGTGGCGACGATACTCATTCCTTCGGTGAGCTTGAGATCGAGCATTTTGTTGGCATATTTGAAGAATACCGCGTTGATCAGAGAGGCCGCATCCTTAAGACTGAAATAGATGTGTCCTGAACCATGGTAGGTGATATTGGATATTTCACCGCGGACCGCAACATTTTCAAGAGCGGGATTTTTTTCTACCGCACCCTTTACTCTCTGTGAGAGTTCAGTTACGGTGAGGACATTATTCATCTTTACCTCTGGGGCATTCACGCTGAGGCCTCAGGCAACGGCGTTTTTTGCAGCCGCTCCTAGTTTTTCGAAGGTTCCGAATGACACTCAACTCCGATTATTGTTATGTCGTCGCTGTCATTTATCCTCTTGCCCGCGGTAAATTTGTCAAGCGATGAAGTGAGAGCATCTACGATTTCTGCGGCACTGCGGGAACTGTTGTCCGCAACCACCTCCACCAGACGCTTCTCTCCGAATTCATTTTTATTGTTGTCGATCTGCTCGTATAGCCCATCGGTATAAATAATCATTTTCGCGTATTTCGATATCGACAGTTCGGCGCACTCCCACCGCCCTTCGGGAAGGGCTCCAAGCATTCGTCCGGGGGATTTGAGGGTGATTACGCTGTTATGATCAACCACAATCTGGGCGGGGTGGCCCGCGAATGAATATGTTATCTTTCTATTGTTGGTATCGATATCGAATATCGCGGCGGTAAGCATTATTTCAACGTGCGAGTATCCCCCCGTAAAAACGCCGTTGAGTGCCTGAAACACGTCGCCGGGGCTGAGCAGGTATTTCAGTTTTTCGTACTCGCTTTTTATTATCATAGTTACGAGTGCTGCCTGCACGCCGTGCCCTGTCGCGTCGGCGATAAAAACACGTACCAGTCCGGGAGCAAGTTCTGCAATATCATAAAAGTCGCCCCCGACTTCGCTCATGGGAAGATACCTCGTGCAGAAGCTGAATCCCTCTATTGAATCGGTCGAGGGAAGGATGCTTGTCTGAACTCGTTTTGCCATCAGCAGATCCTCACGGATTATCGACTCTTTTTCGCGAAGATCCTGATATGCCGACTGAATGGCCTCATATGCCCTATTCAATTTATCTGTTCGCTTTTGTACTCTCAATTCAAGTTCATGGTACATGCTGGCATTTTCATAAGAGATAGCGCCCTGTGTCACGAACACGGAGAGAAGATCATAATCCTCTTCGCTGAAGACCTCAGCGGCGAACTGGTTGTTGAGATAGAGGACGCCGAGACGTTTCTCGTGTGTAGCGATGGGTAGACAGAGAATCGATTTCAGGGCGAACTTTTTCACAAAGTTATTCTGGGAGAGTTTTGCATCCGACGAGGCGTTTCCGGTCACGAAAAACTTGCCGCTGGTAAAGGTGTGCTCAATTACCTCAAACAAGTAAAGATCCTCGGCACTCTGCAGCACAGAATTGCGTGAAGTTTTGAGCTCAAGCTTGCCGGTATATTCGTTCAGAAGAAATATATAACCGTTCTGGGCGCCGGTGACTTCAAGCGCACTTTCCACAATCTTGCCCAGAAGAACATCCGGATCGAGGATGCGGGAGAGCTCCTGGCTTACACGTATGATTGACGAGAGGCGTTCGCGGGTAAGCATTCTCTGCATCGGGGAGACATCGTCCCGTGATTCAAGAATGGACATTGTGCGTTTTCGGTATTCGACAGAGCCGATCGAATTAAACAGATGAAACGCCATCTCAAGTTTCACCCGGGCCAGATCGATACGGCCGTGGCTGTAGAGCATCACGCCGTAGGAGTAATAGATCCGTCCCATCTGATACTGCCGTTTGTTGGCAGTGGCAAGAGCGGCCGCTTTTTCAAAAAAACGGCTCGAGGCTTCAGCGCCGCTGAAGATCGAATGATACACCGCCATGGCGCGTAACGCATCGGGATGCCAGGCCGGCCAGTTTTTAGTTTTCTGTACAGCACGCTGACAGGCTCCCAGGATCGTGATCCGGCTGTAGCGTCGTGTCGCCCGCCCCTCCGCCGCGAATTTCTGCGTACGGTAATTCTCGACGTACGCATCTGCGAGCAGCACATAAATAAAAACGGTGTTCCACGGAGGAAAGGAAGATGACTCGTTGCCCTCGATCGCCGCCTCAAGATATTCGATTGCACGATCGTAATCGCGTTGTGCGATATAAACCCTTCCAAATTCGGCATTGGCCATGCACACTATCATAGTGAGCGAATGTTCTGTGGCACTGTGCAGGGTGCGCGTCGCGATTTCTATTGCTCTTTCAAAATCTCCTTTTTCAAAGAATACCCGGGCCCGCAAAAGCATCAGCAGATGAGTGGTATATGCATCCTGAATGACGCGCGCCTCCTCCTCGAGAGAGGGCATCTCTGTGGCGCAGATATCGTAATTCGAGAGAAAATATTCGCACTGGATATAGCCGAGAAGCGATGCGAGCGATTCGAAACGGTCGCCGATACGCTCGAAATTCTCAAGACTCTCGTTGAAGGCTTTTTTGGCGCCGACAAAATCAGCCGAATAGAGCAGCGCATAGCCGGAGAGCTGCAGCGCTTTACCGCATCCCGCATCATTACCGGATTTTTTTTCAGCCTCGTAATTGTAATAGAGCAGCTCGATCGCACGCGAGGCGAATCCCGTTGTCATGAACGCGACTGCAATATCCTTATGAGCGGTGAAGTAATATTTTGTGCCGGCAAAGCGCTTCTTGGCGGCCGCGTACGCGCAGAGAGAATCGCGCATTATGCTGCGGCTGTTCCATTGTGACGCAAAAAAGACAAGCAGATGATAGAGCTCTCCCGCGAGCCGGTACTCGTGATAGACACGGAAATCGCAGTTGCGCCCGGCACTGTTTTTAGCAGTGCCCAGTTTATCTCCGACAAGGGTGAAGCGCCAGAACACAGGGGGATAACGGTCGCCGCAGAGGGCAAGTCCCTTCTTCGCAAATTGTCTTCCCTGCTTGAAATCACCGGCACGCGCGCAAAGCAGCGCGAGATTTTTGTAAATTTTCGCACGTGCGCTTCTGGCCTCCGATTTCTCGAGAAGCTGTTCGAAGCAGCTTCTCGCCTCGACAATTCTGTTCTGCAGAGCAAGAAGTTCCCCCCGCTCATGAAGGCATCGCAGATAGCGAGCGCTCTCTTTTTCGGCACACATCTCAAGAAGCGTGAATTCGGTCTCGATATAATAAAGGGCATCCTCCCAGGCCGAATTCGCGCGTGATATCTGGGCGGCAAGGGGGGCGTAGACGAGCATCTTGTCAGTATTATGTGCTTTTTTATAATGATAAAATATTGTATAAATACACTTCTCGTATTTATCGGCAATATGGCGTTCATAATATTCGGCGGCAAGAAGATGATACTTTTCTTTCTCTTCAAAGCGGCTGTAGATGAGCTCGGCGAGACGGTTGTAGGTGAACGAGAACTCGGCAGAATCCCCCTTGCGTTCAAGAATATGGGCATCGACGGCCGTGTCAAGGGCGCGGTTTACCCGTGCGATTTCGATATTGCACATAACGGCAAGCATTTGCGCGTTGATGTCGCGACCGGTTACCGATGCGACATGGATCACAAAAAAATCATCCGAAGAAAAGGTATCAATTCTTCTCAAAAGTATTGTGATTACTGAATCAGACTCGCGGATGGCCTCACGCTTCTCAGGGCGAAGATCCCAGTTTCCATCATGTTGAAAAAGCGCATCCTCCTCGAGAAACTGCCTGACGAGCTCGCGCAGATGAAAGGGATTTCCCGAAGTAACACCGTAAAGGTAGTCTCCCAGGGCGCTTACACTGCGGTAATCGCTGACCAGCAGCTCGGCAAGATAGCGCTTGAGATTGTATTGCGACAGCGGCGGGATTTCAATTGAGGAGAAGAGCAGACGGGACTGCTCCCACCGATGAAGATACTGCGAAAGATGCCCCAAGTCATCGGTCTCGGACTGACGATAGGAAGCGATGATCATAATTTTCGAACTGTAAATCGATGCACTGAACTGATCGAGAAATTTCAGCGTACTCTCGTCGCTCCACTGGATATCCTCAATGACAACAACAAGCCCTTTTTCATGTGCGGCAATAACTCTGAAAAAATCTATCAGTGAAAGAAGGATTCTGGTTTCATTGTATTCCAGATCTTCGGCTATCTGCACAGCCTCGTCGCAGCAGACATGCATTATTCCCGGATAGAATTTTACGAGAGAGGAGATTGTTTCAATCGACTTCAGCTCATCGGAAACAGCACTTTTTTTCTCATGGGCAAAAGAATCAAAAATCTTTATATAGGAATTGATACACTCAAAAACCGGCAGAAGAGAGTCTCTGTTTTCGTCATGCACGCAGTTTCCCCACAGGACAAGTGAACCGGAGACGGTGCTGTAGCTTGCCGCCTCTTCGATAAACCGGGTCTTACCGCTTCCCGCATCACCCTTAACCAGAATGACATTACCCGAAGAGGCCTCCATACGGTCGTAAAGAAAGCGCAGCATGCCGAATTTTTTTTCATGATTGATCAGACGGGTTCGTTTTTTAAGAGTGTCTCTCGGTTCCGCGGGGGGGACGCCCAGAAAACGGTCAAGATCCGCGATAAGCGCGGTGACGTCGTCATAACGTTCCTCGGGATTTTTTGCCATCATCTTCATCACTATATCGTCGAGAGCGCGGGGAATCCGCGAGTTGATCTCTGACGGTTTTGACGGGAGCATTGCCAGATGCTGATGAATGATACCGCTGACAGAATCGCTTCTGTACGGAAGGGTTCCGGTGAGCATACGGTAAAAGATGATCCCGGCAGAATAGATGTCGCAGCGGCGATCAACGTTGTGCGGAATTACACCGTAGATTTCCGGCGAGACATAGGCGAATATTTCCAGGCTCTCGAGATTAGATTCGATCTTCGAGAAGTCTTTCAGAAACGGGACCCCGAAACCGGTGATACGCAGCGATTCAAACGATCCGGTCAGGTAGATATTGTGCGGATTAAGATCGCGGTGCAGAATGTTGTGAGAGTGACAGAATCGCAGCACATCGGCTATCATGCGCAGAATGATGACTGAATCGTAAACCGAGGATATACGGTTGCCCGCAAGCTCTGCGGAGAGGGTTGTTCCCTGAATATAGCCCGAGACAAGATAAAGATCATCCTCGTGCATTCCGAAATCGTAGAGACGGACTATTCCGGGATGATCGATATGGGAGATCCGCTCCACTTCATTGCGGAATCTTACCAGGTCGGGCTTGTAGGCGGACAGTGTCTGCGAACGGAAGAGGCGTACGACATATTCGTTTGCACCGCTCTCGAGATCAACAGCTCTGTATGAAGTCGAAATTTCGCTGTCGCCTATCTTTTCGGCTACGCGGTATTTGTTTTTTAAAATAACTCCGGAAAGCGCCATGAAGCCTACAGCATCTCATCTTCTTCTTTTTTGGTGATGAGCAGTTCGTCCGGCACCTCATCAATACGCTCGCCGATCTGAACGGCGACTCGGTTTCCTACCATTCCGGGACGGCATTTGAACTTGCGCCGCCCCTCTACTTTAAGGGTCATTTCTGAATCGATTTTTGTCTGTGGAAGTTTTATTACACAACCGGGAGAGAGGTTTATCACCTCTTCCATCGTCACCATCACCTCGCCGATTTCAGCGACGACATCAAGCTGCACGTTTTCGAGACGATTCTGGATAATCTGAAGGTTCTCGTCGGTTGCTCCCTTTCTGATACTTGAAAACCAGTACTGCGCGGAGAGCTTAGAGATTACCGGTTCGATGGTGATATAGGGAAGACAAAGGTTGGTCATTCCCTCGACATCGCCGACTTTGGTTTCGAGTGTGATCAGGACCACCATGTCGTTAGGGGGAACGATCTGTGCGAACTGCGGATTGGTCTCGATATTTCCCAGACGGGGACGCAGATCGATGACATTCGCCCACGCCTCACGGAGGTTTCCGAGAATGCGCACGACGATACCCTCCATTACGGAAAGCTCGATATCGGTAAGCTCACGGCTTATTTTTGTCGGCTCGCCGCTTCCGCCGAAGAGCTTATCAATGATTGTAAAGGTGATCGACGGATCTATTTCAAGCACGGCCGAGCCCTTCAGCGGATCCATATTCACGACAGCAAGCGTCGTGGGATTTGGAATCGAGCGCACAAACTCTTCGTAGGTGAGCTGGTCGACCGAGGCGACATGTACCCCCACCAGCGCGCGCAGCTGTGCGGAAAGAGCCGTAGTCGTAAGACGCGCGAAGGTCTCGTGCATCATCTGAAGGGTGCGGATCTGGTCTTTAGAAAATTTGTCAGGACGCCTGAAGTCGTAGATTTTGACTTTGCGCTGCTCTGTCTGGCTGACCTCTTCGGGCTCGACTTCACCCGTCGATATGGCCGTTAAGAGCGAATCAATCTCATCCTGTGACAGAATTTCAGTCATCTCATCTCTCCCTGGTACGCGTTGCACTTACATCAGTTATCACCCAGAAGGGGGCTCCGCCGTGTTCAAGCCGGTAGGTGTAAAGATATACGAACGGCTTTCCCCCCGAAGCACGCGCCACACGCACCTTAACCTCTGAGGATCCATTTTCCAGATTTGTCTGCTGCACAATCTCGTAGTCAACAATATAGTCGCTGCGGCGCTGTGAAAGATACTCGCGAAAATCGTATAGCACCTGTTTTTTCGTCACCGCGTCAGCCGAGTTGAACTCTCGCGCATAGTCTGAATACGAATATATATATTTATCAAGTGAAATATATTTCAGATAGTTGTCCCAATCGCCTTTTTTTTCTGCGGAAAGGAAGAGCGAAACGATCTCTGAAGGGGTAATCTCGCCCGCCGCCGTTTCGGCCTGGACGACGGGAGCGTCGTTATCCCTCGTCTTGAGCGAAAAGACGATCGTGTTCTGCCCCGGCATCACGCTGTTTTGCGAGGCATCGGGCATAAAAAAAAGTTTAACCCTGTATTTTTTGCCGTCAATAAAACGATAGTAATCGTTCAGATAGAGCGTACGCGAGAAACGCTCGTTGGGCGCAAGATGAACGGTACGCCACGGCAGCCCGTCGACTACCTGCGTCACATTTTTTCCCTGCAGACGCCACTGCACAATCGTTTCAGCCTCTCTTCCCGTCAAATCATATACGACCGGCTGAAAGGTAGTGTACTCGGGGGCGTATAGGCGGAAGCTCACGCTCTGCGTACCCGTATTCGTGATGCTCGCCTCGATTACCGGAGAAACCCCGTTATAGTAGACGAGGTTCTCACCCCTGATCGATACCTGCAGCTCCGGGGCATCCTGCGCGAACAGCATCGATGTCAGAAGCAGCACGGAGACGGTTTTGATTATACACTTCATTTTTTTCATAGTAAATAAAGACCCTGATCAATAGTCCCGACGGTGACAGATTTTACCACTCTTATCCATTATCGGACATAATGAGGCGGTGTAACAATAAAAAACGCTCTCTTTTCCGCTCTCAGCTCGGGGATAAAAGCTCTGCACCATATCATGACAAATACTCAAGTTGCTGTACACCGTACGAAGTCATCTACGATCCCGGCGTTGCACTTCTATCTTGAATTCGGGGTTTCGCCGTTCAATTTATGGAAAAATGTAGTGGCATTTTTACGCATATTTTCGACTCTTGCACTGATTACATACTTGAAGGCCAATATGATTACAGACCCCCATATAAGTGAAGAGATAAAAAAAAGACGTACATTCGCCATCATATCACATCCCGATGCGGGAAAGACCACTTTGACCGAAAAACTTCTCCTCTATGGAGGCGCCATCGAGCTCGCCGGATCGGTAACTGCACGCAAGAAACAGAAAGAGACCTCTTCAGACTGGATGGAGCTTGAAAAAAAGAGAGGGATTTCCATTTCCTCGACACTCCTGCAATTTGAATACCGCGGGCACCGCCTGAACCTGCTTGATACTCCCGGCCACAAGGATTTCTCAGAAGACACCTACCGCGTCCTTATCGCGGTAGACGCGGTCATCATGGTCATCGATGCGGGAAAAGGTATCGAAAGTCAGACACTCAAACTCTTTGAAATCTGCCGCAAACGCGATATTCCCATTTTTACTTTTATAAACAAACTGGATCGGCCGGCGCTTCCCCCCCTGTCGCTTCTCGACCAGATCGAGAAGGTTCTCGGCATTCACGCCTATCCGGTCACCTGGCCGCTTGAGAGCGGTCCCTTTTTCAAGGGTGTTTACGACCGTTCATCAAGCGAGGTTTTTCTCTTCGAGAAAACGCCGGGCGGGGCGTTCAAGGCGCCTCTTTCGGTACACAGTATCAACGATCCCGCAGTGAAAGAGATTTTGAGTGAGGTCTCTTACAAGGACATCATCGAAGAGATCGAAATGCTTGACGGCGCGCATCAGGGACTTGACCTCTCAGAAGTGCATAAGGGACGCACCACTCCCGTTTTTTTCGGCAGTGCCGCCAACAATTTCGGTGTCGAGCGTTTCCTCAACGGTTTTCTCAATTTTTCAAATGAACCGGTTCCGCGAAAGGCGGGAGGAAAGATTATACCGATGGCAAGCACCCTGTTTTCGGCGTTCGTATTCAAAATTCAGACAAACATGAATCCGCAGCACCGTGACAAGATGGTCTTCGCTCGCATCTGCTCGGGTAAATTCGAGCGCGACATGATGGCAGTGAATACCCGAAGCGGCAAGGACGTGCGTCTGTCAAATTCGCACAACGTCTTCGGCCGCGAGCGCGAAACTGCTGATGAGGCATACCCCGGCGACATCATCGGTTTCATTTCAAATGCCGATTACCGGGTGGGGGATACGATCAGTTCAGATCCATCATTGGCATTTCATGAGATTCCCCGGTTTGCCCCCGAGTGTTTTGCTTATCTTCAGAATATTTCAATATCGAGTTACAAGTCTTTTCGCAAGGGAGTTGACCATCTTCTCGCAGAAGATATCGTACAGGCCTTTACACTGAAAGATTCCCTGACCAACCTCAAACTGCTCGGCGCAGTCGGCCCGCTGCAGTTTGAAGTTCTGCAGTACCGTATGCGCGACGAATACAACGTCGAAACCCGCCTTGAGATGAAAAACTGGACTGTTCTTCGTTGGGTTGAAAATCCCGAGACGCTCGATGCTCCGGACTTTGTGCTCGCCCGCGATTGCGCTATCGGCGCGGACGAGGCCGGCCGCACGGTTTTGCTTTTTACAACTATCTGGGCTTTACGTGGTTTTGAAGAAAAGTACAAGCATATCCGGTTGAACGATTCGACTAATTTCACCGTCGCTTGATCCAATAAGCAATTTTAATTTGATTATTACCAGTCACCTTTTTGCGGTCAATACGCATACAGAATTCTGAAGTTAGCTTTAGATTAATTCCTCACAATCTGACTGAACCGCGAAACCCTCTGGATTCATAATATGACGCAGCCCCGTTGTGATACGTAAAGACATGATTGTACCGCCGATCGCAAAACAGCGCCCCTCCAAGTCTGCGAATATCATCGGGGGTCCTTATCCAGCTTGATGTTTTCATGTCATACTCCCCGAATTCCTGCAGCCTTCTGTATTCTTCTGCTGTCATTATCTCAATTCCTATTTCTTTTGCCATCTCCAGTGCGCTGCCGCACGGTTTGTTTCTTTTCCGCAAAAAAAGAGCTTCACCGTCATAACAAAGGCTTCTTCTCCCTTTGGGAGACTCCGGTGAAAAGTCACAGAAAATGTATTCATCCGCCTGCTCATCATAATCCAGCACATCCGGCTCTCCGCCGGTTTCTTCCATCCTACTGAGTACTTCCAGTACTTGATTATTTTTTTCAAGTCGCTCGCTAATCTTTTCCCATTGCACGTTTTTAAGCTTTCCCTTTTTTTCACCGAATCGATATCTTAACGTCACAAGCATATCCATCCCCCCTCCGGCAGATGCAGTCGATACCGCAATTGATCTTTAAATTTATGGACCATTCAGCTCAATAAAAACATATTTCAAGCAAGAGACCGAAAAATGATTTTGAAATTTGCTACCCTTTTAAGGACGCAAAATGCGGCATTCAGTACACTATTTACATAGATGATGCCATTAAAAAAACAGAAGCGGCAAAATGCTAAACTGCCAACAAAAGAAAAACACTTAAGGGATTGCCATGTTCTGGCTGAAGAGGGAGCGGATAAAGCGGCACAAAGACAATGTCAGGTTTTTACCGAAGTTACCTGCCGACAAAATCCAGTTGTAATAATCTCTCTGAAACACGCCGGAAGTGTTTTACATGCATAAACACTTCCGACAATCATGATCAGTAATTTTATTTTAATATCTTCTGAAGATTATGTGAAACCAATCATCTGGAAATCTTTTTTACCTTTCCATTACCGCAATCACACACAAGGACGTTTCCATCATTGTCAACCGCTATCCCTCTGGGGTCGCTGAACTGAGACTGATCTGCATCACCGTCAACGTCGCCTGACGTCCCCACTCCTGCGAACGTGACCACCTTTCCGCCCGGGGTTATTATCTGTACTCTGTTATTGTTTTCGTCAGTGACAAACAGGGCACCCTCTTTGTCCGCTGCTATTCCATGGGGTTTATTGAACTCGGCGGTATCAACGGTGTCGCCGTCAGCTCCGCCGGTATTCTTTTCAGTGACGTTGCTGATTACCGCGCCGGATGCGTCACCAGAAGCCGGTATATGTATTTGAACTATGTTGTTGCTGTCAGCCGCCTGGTCTGTGGTATAGAGTGTGATTGAACCGTCGTCATTATTTACTAACGCCAAACCGTGCGGCTCCTCTACAGATACACCGGGATCCGATGTGCCGTTATCCGTGAGACTCACCGGTGTTCCCGCAACTCCGTCATTTACGGTAATTTTGTATACATCTCCACTGCCCTGATCCGCCACATACAAATTCCCCTCACTGTCTGCCGCGATCCCGGTAGGGTTGTCGATAACCGAACTGTCAATAAATTCACTTACCGCAACCGTGCCGGATGAATCAATTGCAACCTTATCAATTGTGCCGTCTGTCGGATACGTTGCGGACTGATCGTCTGCCGAACCTGTGTCAGTAATGTAAAGTATGGTCGAATCTCCCTCAATTACGGATGTAACACCATCGGGGTGACTCTGCTCTCCAAGATCAGTAATGAGAATACTTTCCCCTTCAGCAGTCACCTGTTTCACCTCACCGCTTTCAATATCGGTAATAAATATATCTCCACCTTCTGTGACAGTTACTCCGTCAGGTTCTCCGCCCGGTTCAGAAATCGTGGAAACACTATCCACCTCTTTATCCGCGTCACTGCTTTTAGACCTTCCAGATCCCGAACAGGCGGTAAAAAGAAAAACCGACATTACAGCACAACACAATAGATGCTTCATACTATCTCCTTCCTTTTTAATACCCAAATTGGGCATACCATCAGAAAACTGCCGATTTTTGCTCTTTTATGTTACCCGGCGATCGGAAACACATAAAAATCAGATCGCCTGTACCTCTTCAAATACATTGCTGATCCTGCACCTCTATCATGTATAGACCAGCCGCAAAACATGACGACTTCTCTATCTTCACCCGCAGAGACATGGCAAAAATATACAACTTTCAGATTCGCATCGGCGAAATGTATGCAGAAAAGAGCGAAAGGTCAATACTTCAGAGATTATATTATCCGACTACAGCGGAGGTTTTGAAACTGCTGTTGCGGTTTGCGGAATAACTGGCCCATTAATGTGTCGCGAAAGCATGATATAGAATACAGCTTTTACAGAAGGATGTTTTACAATAATTTTGTACAATGCTCAAAATAAAAAATTTGATGGCCATCGAGTCTCGCTACAAAAAAACGCCCGCATATCGCGGACGCTTTTTTTGCATAATTTCAACAGGAGCTTCAATAACCGTACAGTCTGGTCTTCGAAGCTCCCTATATATTGAAGTGTATCCCCCGTTGCCGGAGGGTACACAAAGGGCAAACCTTACATCATGCCGCCCATGCCGCCCATGCCGCCCATTCCTCCGGGCATTCCGCCTGAGGGCTCTTTGTCTTCTTTTGCATCGGTGATAAGAACTTCTGTGGTGGAAAGCATACCTGAAACCGAAGCCGCATTCTGAAGCGCAGACCGAACAACCTTAGCAGGGTCAATGATACCGGCATCGATCATGTTCTCCCATTTGAGGTCAGCCGCATTGAAACCTATGCCTTCTTTTTCGCCTTTCGCCTTTTCAACGATAACCGAACCTTCAAGTCCCGCATTATTCGCGATCTGACGCATAGGAGATTCAACAGCCTTATAGATGATCAATGCGCCGATTTTTTCGTCGCCTTCAAGTTTGTCCGCAACGGCCTTCACATCTTTCTGCGTATTCAGAAGAGTAAGTCCGCCCCCGGGTATGATACCCTCTTCAACTGCCGAACGAGTTGCAGAAAGAGCATCCTCGACACGAGCCTTCTTCTCTTTAAGTTCTACTTCAGTGGCTGCACCGACGTTGATTACCGCAACACCGCCCGCAAGTTTCGCCAGACGCTCCTGCAGTTTCTCGGTGTCATACTCAGAAGTGGAGGCTTCGATCTGTTTTTTGATCTGAGAGATACGGTCTTTCACTTCCTGAGATTTGCCTTTACCTTCGATGATTGTGGTATTTTCTTTTTCAACGATAATTTTCTTCGCAGAACCGAGGTCTGCAAGCTGCGCAGAGTCGAGCTTGCGTCCGATCTCTTCAGATATTACAGTTCCGCCGGTAAGAATCGCGATATCTTCCATCATTGCCTTTCTTCTGTCACCGAAGCCGGGAGCCTTTACAGCTACGCAATTGATGGTCTTGCGAAGGGTGTTGACAACGATCGTTGCAAGAGCTTCGCCTTCGACATCTTCAGCTATAATCAAAATTGCACGCCCTGCCTGTGCGACCTTTTCAAGGACGGGAAGAAGATCTTTCATTGAAGAGATTTTCTTGTCAAAAAGAAGAATCAGAGGATCGTCAAGAGTCGCGCTCATATTCTCAGTGTCAGTCGCCATGTACGGAGAGATGTATCCGCGGTCAAACTGCATACCCTCAACAACTTCGAGGTGCGTCTCAATTGACTTTGCTTCTTCAACAGTGATTACACCGTCTTTGCCGACTTTGTCCATGGCCTCTGCGATAAGGTTACCGATCTCAGTGTCGTTATTAGCCGAGATCGAAGCGACCTGCGCGATCTCTTTTTTGTCTTTAATGTCGCGCGAGCTTTTTTTGATGAAAGCCACCGCAGCATCGACTGCCTTCTCGATACCGCGTTTGATTCCCATAGGATTCGCGCCTGCGGTAACATTTTTGAGACATTCGCCGTAAATTGCTGAAGCGAGAATCGTCGCTGTAGTGGTGCCGTCACCAGCTACGTCATTGGTTTTTGTTGCTACTTCTTTGACCATCTGTGCGCCCATATTCTCAAAGGGATCTGAAAGCTCGATCTCTTTTGCAACGGTTACACCATCTTTTGTGATAGTTGGTGATCCGAATTTTTTATCAATAACTACATTGCGGCCGCGCGGTCCGAGTGTAACCTGAACTGCATTAGCGAGCTGAATAACGCCTTCATAAATCGCCCGTCGGGCTTCATCATTATACTTCAAAATCTTAGCCATATTTTTCCTTCCTTAATTTGATACGGGTATTATCCGATTATCGCAAGAATATCGTTTTCACGAACAATGAGATACTCTTTACCGCTGTGTTTCACTTCAGTTCCTGCATATTTTCCGTAGAGAACAACATCACCCTCTTTTACATCAACGGGAACAAGATTTCCGTTCTCATATTTTCCTTTTCCAACAGCAACAACCTTGCCCTGCTGGGGTTTCTCTTTCGCAGTGTCCGGGATATACAACGCGCCCTGTTTCTGCAGTTCCTCTTCCATAACCTCGATTAGAACTCTGTCACCTAATGGTTTTATAGCCACAGTGAGCCTCCTTAGAGTATAGTAATTATTATTTTTACAATTTGTTAGCACTCATCTATTTGAGTGCTAACAAAAATATATAGTACGCGCCTTTGAGGGCAAGTATTTTTTTTATTAATTTGAATTAATTTCCCCTTTTTGCCACAATATCTCTTTTTTCAGGCGATAATTGCATCGGTAAATCGCCATTTTTCAAATATGACATCTTCAAAAAGGAAAAACGGGGGATTATAGATGGAACCACTTTTCAGAGCAGCGACGACCTCTGAGATTGAGCTGATCACCCGATTACGGGTTGATTTCATTCTTGATCTGCATCCGGAATTCACCGGAGCTCAAGGAGAACTCACTGCAAAAACCAGAAATTACTTTGAGGACGTGCTTCAAAAAAAAATTTACACAGGCATAGTCGGCGAACTTGACGGTGAAGCAATTTGCTGCGCAGGCATTCTGCAGTACAACCTCCCCCCTTTGGGCGGTGAAACACGCAAGACGGGACATATACTGAATTTCTTCACCTACCCCGCCCACCGCAAACGGGGATACGGCATAAAGATGATGCAATTCATAATTGATCTGGCAGGAGCAGAGGGGTATGAGCGCCTTTTTCTGAATGCCACAGCGATGGGGGAAAGACTCTACCGCAAACTCGGATTTTCTGAACAGAGCGAGAAGGCACTGATTCTGCAGCTGCACAGGTAGCGGAGGGCGGCGCAGCCCCCTGCTGCCGCGTCAATAGCGTTATGCGAAATGATTGATCCGTTTTTATGCTGTGAAGGCATGACAAACAAAACATTTACAAGGTTATTTTATATAATTCGTAAATCGCTCCAAGCGTCATTCATGGAACATAAAGCACTTCAATGCTGGAAATTATCTGTTTCGCGCTTGTGATCCCCGAGAGATCTTCAGACAGCGCCCCGGTTTTGCCGGTCATATCCCCCCGCCCCTGAAGCGTAAACATCCCGCGTGCGCCAAGCACACTGGTATCTATCTCTGAAACGTAGACCAGTGAAGGCTGGCCGTTTACCGCGTTATACGATATACTATTTTTCCGCGTATCCTTTTTGTATGACTCATTAAAATCAAACGAGTTGTTCACTTCGACAAAAACGCGGTACTTTCCGGGCGCAAGAGGGGGAAGGGCCAGCATCTTCTTGAAGTCGCCCGAAGGCGTGGCACCGGTAATCACATCAGGAAGAGGCGTCTTCGGCGTGGGCATGAATGATCCGTTATAGGGCTTATTATACCGATGTGCCCACACGGGCAGCGCCTCCGGACGGCTAGCACCCGGCACGCCCCATTTCGCCTTCGCGCTCTTGTGCGTTACCAGAAGTGTCTCGATAAAATTTCCCTCTGTATCTTCGATCCACACCGCAATCTGGGGAATCAGTTTGAGAGAAATCAGCCCGGCGCGGTACTTGTATGAAAATTGTGCGCCAGCTTTCATGGAAATTTCCACTGACGCCGCGGTCAGGGAGGATGCCGCAAATGCCGCAAGAAACAAAGCCGCGAATCGTTTCATCATGGCATTTCCAAAAATCACCTTCAGAAAAGATTTTACCGCATCTTTCATCGGGTTTTTGAGAAGTGCGAAGTGAACGGGTTGATTCTTGTGACTGCCCATCGTTATATCCAGTTCATCGAGATTTCAGCGGCATGAATTGCAGCACCGCACACCGGCAGCACAGAACGCTCCGCGCATTTCGGCCCATAAAAAAAGCACTCTGCTCAGGAGAGAGAGCGCTTTTCAGGATTACACATACTGTTGCCCGCGGGCGAATAAGGTTACACCGTGATTCGCATTTATTCCAAAAAGCCGCCGAAAGCCCAGCCCATAGTTCCTTTATAATCAATTTTCTTCCATTTTCCGCGTTTGCCGGAAAGTTCGATCTCCTCGCCTGTCTCTTCGAGCACTGCTACAGTCGACCCGCCGGGAATAATCATTATCTCCGCAGATTCCTTGTCGGGTTCCTGACGCATCTTAAGATCGCTGTCCGCGATTACCTTCGCAAGAGTGGAGCCCTCGGCGTACTGGTAAGGCTCTGCGCTCGAACCGCTCAGCGCCTTTGCCGCAAGCACTGCAATGACATTGCCCTTGGCGGAAATCTTTTCGAGCGACAATTTCGCTACCTTCTCGTCCCCCTTGATTTTCGAGTTAAGCACATCGACTGAATACTCATACTCTGCCGCATCGGTCACCAGATCAGGGTCTTCAGAAAACCCGTCGTTGATCCAGCGGTTGTAGATCTTAGTCCCGTCAGGAAGTTCGCCGATACTGATCTTTACCCATTCGGCCTTCTCATCTATAACCATACCGATGGCACCTGCGGGAATCGCCCCCACTTGGCCGCTCGCAAGGTTATTTCTATTATATACAGCTGTTCCGTCCTTTATGATCACCACAGCTTTTTTTGCAAGATGATCGCTTTTGATAAATCCCTCGGTTCCCTCTGTGAGGCGCACCTTCGAGATTGGTTCCTTGCCCTGAATCTCTTCAATCAGCGTGACTCTTTCGGCTTTTCTGATGGATGCGGCCCATTCCTTCAAGCCCTCATCCTTGTATATACTTGTGTTGTAACGGGCGATCATATAATTGCCGTTTTCCTCAGCCGCAGCCTGCTTGTCCACAGCATCTTCCTGCATGCCGTCATCCTTCGGAGCGGATTTGGAACAGGCTGAGACCAACAGCAGAATACCTGCCAGTATCAGAAATTTTTTCTTCACAGAGGGCCTCCCGATTTTATCTTATTATTTTGCCGCAACACTTTGCCCCGGCGAACTCACCGGATATTGCAGCCAACAGCTTTTATCTGAACCAACGTTCATTAACCAAAAAATTTGCACAACAAAAAAAAGGGGGGCACCTTCGTCCCTCCTTTTTTACGGTTGCTTACAGACAAGATTCGCAGGGCAATTACCGCGAAGAGGGCGGCTTACACCACCCCGAAGAGAAAACCCTCTGTTACCGCTTCGATAACATCATTTCCGGGATACCCTTTCTCGGAGTCCTCATAGTGGTGAAGTATCATAAGTACGCCCCCGGTCAGCATTTTGGCGGCAATAACAGAATCAAGATTCTTTTTATAGACTCCGCGGTCACGCAGAGTTTCAAAATCACGCACAAGCGTTTTTGTCACATAAATAATAAAATCATCGACGTTGCCGACGACCTCTTCGTCAATACCGGCAATCTCTTTGAACATCAGCTTTATAACGATCGGCTCCGAAAGAAGCGCTTTTATGCACGCCGACATCCTCATCATAATGAACTTCTTGATCGAATCTTTGGTGGGTTTTGACTGCAGGTAATCATCAAGATCATCCGCATCAAAGATATCGTCAAACTGCTCCTCAACCCCTTCGAGAATCGCAGAGAGGATCTCTCTTTTATTACCGAAATACTGATAAACTGTGCCACGGGCAATATCGAGCTCATCACACACCTGGCCGATATGTGTGCTTTGATATCCGCTCTTCATGAACATCTCTTTAGCAGCATCAATAATCTGCTGTTTACGTCTTTGACCCTTTGCAGGCATGGCATAACTCCAAATTACAGATGAGCCTTCTTGACAGGAGCCGAAGAACTCTCGGTGCTCTTTAACCGGTGTATTTCAATTGAGATTGGAACAAGCATCTCACGCAATTCCATGATCATCCGATCGGCCCTATGCCGTAGTTCCTTGCTCATACATCCCCGGTTCCATACAAAAAGGCTTTTTCTGATTTATGTCCACATTCAGTTTCTAGTCAATTCATTTTTCTCTGAATACTAATAGAACCCAACTATTTTTTGCAAAATGACTAGCTATTTTTTTCATGCCTTACTGTCAAAAGTGCCGGAATTATCATCCCCGGGCATCCCCGCGCCCGACACCATAAAAAGAAAGTCCTTAATTTCATCCTTTTTCATGATCTGGCCCTCGTGACCTGATTGGTTATGATCGATTGCTCCAAACTGCAAAGGATCAACTCTGGAAGTTCCGATTTCCATAACTACCTCCGTGTAAATGCCGCCGACTGTATAGAGGCGGCAAACATCACACTCTTTCTATCGGCCTTTTTTTCTATTCTATAAAGATTTTTACTTAAGGCGAGTCTGACACTCCCTTCGGTAAAAATTTCTTTCCTTCTGGCCGGTTGCCGGTTCTGATGCCATTGACGACTGATAACAAGCGAGGGGATATGCGTTGCGCGATAGCCGGCTGCGGAAGAATCGGATCCACACTTGAGGATGATCCTCTCAGAGAGAAACCGGCGTCACACGCCGGGGCCGTCAGATACGCGGGGAAAAAACTGGTCGCCGCATGCGATTTAAATCCGGCTCGACTGGCTCTTTTTTCCAAAAGGTGGAAGCTCTCCCGTGTTTACCCGACACTTGAGCAGATGCTCAACGAAAACGAGATCGACATCCTCATAATTGCGACGCCTCCCGAGACACACGAAAATCTGCTGCGAAGTGCATCCTCCTTCCCGCTTAAGGCGATTATTCTGGAAAAGCCCCTTGCTCACACAATCGAAAGCGCCCGGGCCGTTTCAGAGCTCTGCACATCACGTTCTCTGCCCCTGATAATCAACCATGAGCGCCGGTTTGCAAACCAATATGTGCATATTAAAAATCTGATCGACAGCGGCTGTTATGGAAAACTTCTTTCGCTGTCGATGAAGCTGTATATGGGCTCTTCACGGAGTTTCAGAGAGATTCTGTACGACGACGGCACTCACATACTTGACCTGGCGCACTATCTGTGCGGCGATTTTATCATTACGCAGGTTCATGGCGACGAAAGAAGTCTCTTTGCGGGCGCCCTTGCGGCCGAGAGCGTCATTTCGTTCGAGGCGGGAAGAAAAAGAGACCATCTTTTGTTTGAGATTGACTGCTCTTTTGAAACTGGACGCATTACCGCTGGGAACGGTTACTATCATGAGTATGCCAGCAAACCGAGCCCATTCTACCGCAATTTCAGATCGCTTATCAGAGAGAACAGGGCGTTTAAAAAAACAGCTTATTTCGCAAATATGTTTGACCACGCATGCAGGGTGGCCGAAGGGATTGAAAAATCCCGATCAAGCGCAGCCGATGCTCTGTTTGCGTTGACCTGCGTCGAGTCAATTCTGTCGAAGATGCCGGCGGGAGCCGTATCCCCCGGCAGTTGATTGTCTACGGTGTCCTCTTCGGGGGTGTAACTTTTTTCAAAATCTCATTCATATTCGTTTGGAGCGTTTTTGCTCTCTTTGGAGGTTTTACAATGTTTCTGGGAATAGATCCCCTTTACTGGATGATAATGCTTCCCGTACTGATATTCTCTTTATGGGCATCGGCATCAGTCAAATCTGCGTTCGCAAAATATTCACGCTTTACGCTTACAAGCGGCATGAGCGGAGCGGAGGCCGCCCGTTTTATTCTTCAGCGAAATGGAATTTACGACGTTAAGGTTGAAGAGGGATCCGGTATTCTCTCTGACCACTACGATCCGGGTGCAAAACGGGTGCGCCTCTCACGCGATGTTTTTCACGGCACCTCAGTCGCTTCGGTGGGCGTTGCCGCGCACGAAACCGGTCACGCGATCCAGCATTCGACGGGGTACGCGCCGCTGGCACTCCGCTCGTTTCTTGCACCCACCGCGATGATCGGCTCAAACCTTTCGTACTTTATTATTTTTCTCGGCTTTATCATAGGGGCGGCGGGATTGATCAAGATCGGGATTATTCTCTTCTCCGCAGTTGTCGGCTTTCAGCTGATCACACTGCCGGTCGAATTCAACGCATCCAGCCGGGCAAAGAGAATGCTGCTCGACTACGGGATGGTAAGCTCTTATGAGATGAAGGGCATTTCAGGCGTTCTCAATGCCGCCGCGATGACCTACGTGGCCGCGGCAGCCTCTTCGATTGCGACACTGCTGTATTATCTTCTCCGTTCGGGACTTCTCGGCGGACGGGACGAGTAGATCCGCAGAACAAAGGGGATCTCAAAAATTGCTGTCGGGTTCCCCTTTTTTAAGTCTGATCTGTTCACAGACATCCCCCATCCCCCCTGAAGCCGCAGAGCGCACGCAGGAGTGTCCGTTCAGCCTCTCTTCTTTTTTACCCGCCGTATTCTTTAACTTGAAAAATTCTTTTATGCGTGCTACTATGGGGTAATGGAAAAACAACTATCTGCCTTTTTAGTCGATGATAACTGTTCAATCAATATAGTATCGCTCGATGACGATCCGGCGATCGGGTATGTTCTTGAGAACATTTTTTCCGGTAAGTTCACTCACCGGCACGCCCTTACCTCGTTGCAATTTTTCGAGATGATCAACGACTCGCCTCCTGATCTCGTCCTTATCGATGTACACATTGCCGGCGAGGACGGTTTTTCTGTATGCCGAAGAATGAACGAGGAGTTCGGACTGTTTGACGTGCAGAAGATCATTATGACCGGGGATGATTCTGAGGAGACAGTCAAAGCCGCCTATGCAAGCGGGGCAAGCGATTATATAAGAAAGCCTTTTTATCCGGTTGAAATGGTGGCGAAGATTAATCACTTTGCCGAGAATATTCAGTTTAAAAAGAACCTCTTCCAGCTTTATAACGGCGTCCGCCTTTTCGGCAAAAAGCTTTTCAGGCTGACCCGGCTGATCAACGCCAATATTAATGAGACCTCGAGGCGCGAAATTCTCGCCTCGCTTAATACCCTTTCGGGAATAATCGGCGCCCCCTTCTGCGAAGCGGTTTTTCACCAATCCGAGGGCAGTAATTTCACCTTTCAGCAAAAACCGGATACCGGCGCGTACATCCCGTATAATCAGCTCGTCGGGTTAAGACCCGAAATCGCCGACTTGCACCTGACCCAGGATCATTTTATAATTAAAAAGAATGACCTTGAACTTCAGATTTACTCCTTCAAAATTGAGTTTGACCCGATCACCAGCGGAACTCTTCTTCTTGAGACCTACGAACCGCTTGCCCGCGAATCGATCGAGCTGGTCACTCTCTATCTTGATTTCATGTCCCTTAAAGGATCGGATATTCTTGTCCGGGATAAGCTCGCCGCCGAACTTCGAAAGGATCGACATGAGCTGTCAAAGGTACGCTCAATACAGGTTCAGCTTATCCCCGATTTCGATGAACTCGCCGGGTTTGATGTCGGATACTCGTACATACCCATTGATGAGATTTCCGGGGATTTCCTCGACGCGTTTTACGTCAACAGCATGACCTATCAGTTTATAGTCTGCGATGTCTCGGGACACGGTTTCGCGTCAAGTTTTATCGGGTCATATATCAGGGCGGTTGTGCGCTCGATATCCGCGGATATCGAAGATCCGGCGAAGATAATGGAGGCTTTAAACACAATCATCACTCACACGCTCTCACGTCTGAACTATTTTGCAACGATTGTTTTGTGGCAGGTGAATACCAGGGATGGTTCGACAAAACTTGTTTCTGCCGGGCATCCCCCCGTGATGCTGTATGACGCCGAGGAAAAAAGCGTGTCATTGATTGACAATACCGGACCGATGATCGGGCTTTTCGAGGAGGCTGATTATGAAGTCAAAGAGGTATTTATGAAACCCGATGATATGCTGATTGTTTACACTGATGGTCTTTTTGAGGCTATGAGTCCTGAGAATAAGCTTTTCGGAACGAAGAACCTCTCTCAGAGTTTCGAATCAGCCATCATCGAGGACAAGCTCACCAAGCCCAACGATATAATCCATTCGGTACTCGGCACCGTCTATCAATACACAGATTACATGATGCTCGAGGATGATGTAACGGTGCTCTGTGTCAAGAAACGGGCCTTTTAAAGGCTCTCAATCTGAAATCTTCGATAATCTCAATTGCACGATCCCGCACGGTAATCAACGCACCATAACCGGTCTTATCGCCGAAAAGCAGCATGAGCAACTGTTTCTGCTGCTGGCTTATGTGAGTCTTTGAAAACTGAATGGGAAGTTCAAACTCATGGAGCCGCTGCGAAACAACCTCATCACAGAAATCGGCGCACTCATGCAGTAAAAAGGCGGCCTCTTTCAGATAGGCGTTTTTCGCCTTCTCATTATCAAGCTCGCTGGTTCCTTTTCGGGAGAGGAAAAGGGCATAGTCTTCAAGCTTTTGCGGAAGTCTCGACCCCGAGAGCGCCCCGACGCTGTCAAGCGTCCGGTCCAGAGAAAGCAGCACATCACGCAGGGCTCCCTGCGGTACGATGATCCACAGGATCGGAAAATACGATGAGGCAAACTCGGCAAGAGCTCCCGCCATATAAGGAGTTTCAAAATCAGCATTCTGATGAAACTTCAGCGGATCATATTTTTTTATATTTTCAATTTGTGCGTCAATTATCTTGTCAATCTTCTCTGAAAAAGAGTGCTTGTTTTTCGCCTGTTCGTATTTTGCGCGCAGCTGTTCAAATGACGCGATCTCTGCAAGAATGAAGGCGTTCAGATCCATTCTATTCACGAGCGCGTACTTGAAGCGGTCTTCAAAAGGTTTTCGATCAAACCATTTTTTTGAATACTTTGCCGCGCATTCATCGTATTTTTCACGCAACTTGCTGATCAGCGTATCTGTCTCTGAAGATGAGAGCTTCATATAACCACCTGAAATTTTAACTTCTGAGATGACCATACTGCAATACGACTCTTATGTCACGTCGTTGAAATGTCAAACAAGAACTTCTACTTTTATACAAAGTTTTTTTGGTGCGACGGTACCGGCGGCGGGGGGATAACGGAGGGCCGTTTTTGTATTGACAGCTTCTCCCTTACAGGGCGCACTCAAGAAAACAAAATGGCGTTAAAAGCGCCGCACACGGAAAGGGCCATGAGAAGCACTCCCCCAGGTGAAGAGCGCAGACTGGAGCGTCTTGCCAAAAACATGATTGTTTCGCGGGAAATCCCCCCTTCAAAAATGGAGGCGGTGCGTGCCCTCATGGAAAATCCCACACTTGATCCTAAAGATAAATACTCGACGATAATCGAATTGATCCGCCCCTGCCCCGACAAGCGCGCGCCGGTTGAGAGCCCCAGAATTGTCTCGCGAAGCAGCAACGGCAAATCTGCCAAAGTGCAGACTGCCCCCCCGACACTTTCGCTGTCCGGCTCTTCACTTCAGGGATCAGAAAATGTTGAGTCGATTCATATCGCATACAGGCAGTATGCTCTTTTTCAGAAACGCAGCCTTGTCCGTGCGGCAAATCCGCTCGGCTTCTGGTTCCGCAAACGGCTGATCCCCTCGCCCCGCTATTTCAAAGCCTTTGAGCGCATCGCCGCTTTTCAGGAACTTATTCTCTACCGGCTTTCCGACATCATGCAGCGGATTGTCGAAGACGAGCACATTCAGGATCCGACGGTATACAATTACCTCCGCCTGCTGAAAAAATGGCTGATGGATGTCCCATTCGTCAAACTTGGATATCAGCGGGCAAAATGGCTCGACTCCCCCGCTTTTGAGGGCGAATTGAAGAGCTATTGCGCGAATTATTTTTCCTTTGAGCGCATCGAAACCCCTGTCAAAGAACAGATTATCCTTGCCGTTGAGCAGAAACTGCGCGAAAGTGCTGATCTTTCAAAGACTATCTCTCCTGATTCAGATGCCGAGAACTTTAAAAAAGAGAAACGTATCTATGATTATCTTCTCGCGTTGCGATCATTTCTTCCGACTCCGGGAACTTTGAACGGGGCGGTCGATTCATGGCTCCGCGCGTTCTGCGGTATCAGCTCGTTCAGCGATTTTCTTCTTTTTTCCGTCGAGGCCCTGCTGTTTCGCCGCAGGATGGGAGGTGCCGAGATTCGGGGAGCGTGGAATATCCGCCCGATTTCTGTGAGCTCACTTTCATGGGAGTGCAGCGATGAACTGCTTCAAAAATCGGGCAAGGATACGGCGTCGATGCGCAGACGGCGCATTGACGCCCTGAAAATTTCGCTCGAACCCTACGATCAGATTCTCGACCTTGTCAATGTCAAACTTGACGGCCGTCCGCTGCTTGAGAAGGCTTTCGACGATCACTGGCATATTATCAGCAAGCGGCGCAGTGAGTACACAGATTATTACAAAAACAATTTTTTCTATTTTCTTGACGATTGTGTCGATTACTTTATACACGCCTTTGTGCCCCTGATTGACGGATCGCCCTTCCTTTTCATCACTCCCGAGAAAAAGGCGGTGGAGTCTTCAATTTTTTCGACGGGCTATTTTGAGGCAAAACTGTCGGCACTCTTTGATTTACAGGGTCAACTGCACGAATACCGCACAGCCAATCCTAATCTGCTTATCTCTTATGAGGAGGTGCGCAGGATTATGAGCGGACGGCTCGCCACTATGGTGCATATTAAGGTATTTGTAGAACACATCGGGGCGATATTCTACGCATTTGCGTGTGATCTTTTCAGCATTTACCGCTCACACTTCAGATGGATTCTTTCAGAAGAAAAATCTGACAGTATCGTCGAAATCCGGACCCCGCTTATCGGCGGGCGCATAGATGTGACCGAATCCGACCCGGGAGTCCCGCTTCCATTTTGCGATTCGGTACTCGCCCGTTCAGAATCGATGACACCGATTCTGCGCACACTGGTTGGCAAGCCGGTGATGAGCGACTCGGTACACGGCGGAATATTCAAGACAATTACCGCATTCTGCTATCAGATGTCGGCCGAATGCATGCACCCCGCTCTAGAAAGAGAGCTTGAAAAGCGGCGGGAAATAAAGAATCAGATCGCACTTCTAGGCGAGCGCGATTGACGGAGGATTAAATGGGGAAAATCATATCAGTATCAAATCAGAAAGGCGGCGTGGGCAAGACGACTACAACCGTCAATCTTGCCGCGTTTCTTGCAGACAAGGGAAAGAAGGTTCTCATCGTCGATATAGATCCGCAAGGCAATGCCGGATACGGTCTCGGGGTCAACGCTGAAGAGCTTACAACTACGGTTTACGAACTTCTGATCGGAGAGCAGACAGTCGAAGAGTCAATCTTTAACACCGAGTTTTCAAATCTCGATATTGTCCCTTCAAACATCCATCTATCCGGCGCTCAGATCGACCTCATGGATCTTCCCGGAAAGGAATACAAATTAAAAGAGGCACTCGGCAAAGTTCGCGACTACTACGATTATGTTTTCATCGACTGTCCGCCGTCACTCGGGGTTCTGACCTTGAATGCACTTGTTGCAGCTGATTCTGTACTTATCCCCCTGCAATGCGAGTACTATGCTCTTGAGGGCTTAAGCCAGCTTCTGCGAATCATATCGATGGTACAGGAATCGCTTAACAAAACGCTTGCCATCGAGGGAGTCGTTCTGACTATGTATGATTCACGCACGAAACTTTCACAACATGTGGTCAGCGACGTACAGGAGTATTTCAAGGATAAAGTTTTCAAGACTATCATTCCCCGCAATGTCAAGCTTTCAGAGGCGCCCTCTTTCGGCAAGCCGATCGGCCTTTACGACCCCAACTGTCCGGGCAGCGAGACATACGACAAACTGGCCGAAGAGATCATTGCGCATAACTGATTGCCGTCAAGTGAACCTGCAAAAATCATATCCGGTATTCTCTGACCCCCGCTCTCAGGGCTTTGCGGGGGGATCACTGAAACAGCCGATATTGAACGTTCACAATCAAGGGCGGCATAATCCGATGATGTTTTGATACACAACATTCAGATAGTAAAACCAAGGCAGATTATCAATTCTAAACAGGCAGTACATTTGTACATCAGAGGTTTCAATGAATAAACGAGCACTCGGAAAGGGTCTAGGCGCGATCATCGCCACGACTCAAACTTCAAAGGCCCCCGCCGAAGAGACTGAACGCGCAATAATTGCAGATCGTGCCGACCGTGCAGATGCGGTCCTCGAGCTTGACTTATCAAAAATTGAACCGAATCCTGACCAGCCGCGCCTTCATTTCGATGACCACGAGATAGAAAACCTTGCTGAATCGATTCGTGCTGTTGGACTGATCCAGCCGATAATAGTCCGCCGCGAAAACGATACTTACTTCATAGTCGCCGGCGAGCGCCGTTTCCGCGCCATCAAACTGCTGGGGATGCGCACTATCAAAGCGATCCTTATTCAAGCCACCGAAGAGCAAAATATCTCGCTTGCGCTCATCGAAAATATCCAGCGGCAGAATCTCGACCCCATCGAAGAGGCGAAAGCCTACCGTCTGTTGATTTCGCGATTTCGACTGAAACAGCAGGATGTCGCCCAACGCGTTGGAAAGGAGCGCGCCACTATCGCAAACTCGCTCCGGCTGCTCTCCCTGCCCGAAGTGGTACAGCAGTCACTGACCAGCGGTGAACTTTCACAGGGACACGCGAAGGTTCTTCTCTCTGTCGAAGACGAAGATAAGCAGATGAGGCTGTTCAGGCAGTGTGTCGATAACGGTCTGTCCGTACGAGCCCTCGAATCTTTAATAAAAGAGAGTGACCCGCTGGCTCAGCTCAGCCAGGGAAAACAGAAAAAAAAGGATGCGCACATCAAGACGATGGAAGAGAAGCTGGTTGCCTTTTTCGGAACGAAAGTTGAAATCAGGCACTCCACAACCGGCAAGGGCAAAATTGAAATAAGCTATTATTCTGTCGAGGATTTTGAGCGTCTAATGGAAAAATTTGAATAAAACTCTTCCCCGTTACGGTTTTGGAACATTTCACCTTTCAAAACACGGCTTCAAGGGAGGATCTCTCCATCATTCTGTAAAAACCCTTGAAACCGCACTCTCACTGGGTGTTACTTTTTTTGACACCGCGCCTGTTTATGGATTCGGCATGGCCGAGAGGATACTGGGCGAAATGCTGCGTCCTCTGCGCGAATCCGTTCTGCTAGCAACCAAGTGCGGCCTGATCGCCGAAGAGGGGCGGGTTCGGCATGATCTCTCTTATGATTCAATTCTTCGAGAGTGTGAATCAAGTCTTGACAGGCTCGATACATCCTACATAGATCTCTACCAGGTACACTGGCCCGATCCGCAGACGCCGATAGAAATGACATGCAGAGCCCTGACCCGTCTCAGGGATGAGAAACTGATCCGTCTCATTGGTGTATCCAATTTTTCGCTGGATCTGATCAGGGAATTTTCTGATCATCTGCCCCTTTTTTCAGTTCAGAATCACTTCAGCCTGCTGCACTGCAACGACCGCGAATCACTGATCCCCTGGTGCGCGGCAAACGATATTCACTACATCGCATACAATGTTCTTGAGCAGGGGGCTCTCACCCCGTCGATCGCTCAGGATTACAAACCGGGAAAACATGACCTTCGCAAAATGAATTCGATATTCAATTCACAGGAAAATTTAACAGCGGCTCTCCGTTATCGCGATTCAATCTCCGGGAATCCGGTTGAAGAGGCTCTCACGTTCGCACTCTCCTGCAGAGGGGTCTCCTCCATACTGGTTTCAACGGCAAACCCCGAGCACCTGCTCCGCAATCTGAATGTTGCTTCTGAAATAAAATAACAAAACCGAATGGACGGTTTTTTAATCTCACATGTCAGGGTGCTGAAGATTGCACAAGCCCTCACAAGTTGTGAACTTCTAATATTTTCAACGGGATTATATTTTAATAATTGATATTTTTATTTAGAAAAGTTACACGTGTATTGGTTCGATTAAATTTGTCTTGGTACTAACTGCGTAGTATTTAATCGATAAAAATTTCATATGTTTGTCTTAAATTCGACGCTGTGCTGAGGGTACATAGCGTTATTCGGCTGGCAGGTGCGCGGCACCGGGAGAGCCCGAAAGTGAACATCCTAATCGTTTTTTTTGGAAAATGCAAATTTTAGGTATCGGAAAACTACATGGCGCCAATCAATATTATTGAACGCATTTTAAATGACCATACCCTGGTGCTCGAACTTGACAGTGATGATTTGTGTTTTCAAAGTGCACCTTACGTCTATAAACAGCTGGAAGAGCGATATACCAAGCTTTCTTTTAAAAACATCATTATCGATCTAAAAAAGGTCAATCATATCGATTCGGCCGGTATCGGTCTTTTGATTACCTTCTACAAAAGCCTCGAAGCGAAGAAAATCACCTTTTATATTGCAAACAGCAATCCACCGGTTAATAAGGTTCTTCATGTGACGCAGGCAGACTCAATCTTCCGGTTTATCTCCCCCGACCAGTTTGATTCTCTTTAATCCACCGTCAGAATATTATTGAACATTGGTATTACAAATAAAAGATCTTCACAGCTTGTACTTCTCCGGGTACACGGCAAAATCAATAAATATTCTTTGATGATGCTGGTTTTGAAGAGCCCATATGCTGCTTCCCCGATTGATCTATCCCCGTTTTTTGCGGCTTCGCCCATTTCATGTCATTTTTTAATTTACCCCTGTAGAAAATACTTTCTATTGCCTGTATATTTCATGCAAGCTACGAGGATATAATGATTAAGTCCGACCATTCGAAGTACAATTTGCCTGCAGTAATCCTTTATCCCGGAGAATATTATGTCTCAGGAGATGACTGTGTTCTGATCACAGTGACAGGGTCTTGTCTCGTAGTTGTCATGCATGACGAAAAGCGCCGGCTCGGCGGCATTGCCCACTTTATTTTGCCCGGACAGACCGGAACCGGTGGGGTAAGTGAAGACGAGGTAATTTCGTACGCGGTTACCCAGCTTGAGTATCTCTTTGGTGAATTCGTAAAGAAAGGGGGAAACCGGAAAGATCTCATCGCAAAAGTATTCGGAGCGGCCGAAGTTGATTCGCAAAATCGTGTTAATCACAAAATGATAACCAGCAATGTCCGTTTTATTCATAATTTTTTCTCGAAAGAAAAGATCCCTGTTGAACACCTCGATCTTGCGGGCGTTTCGCGCCGCAAAATAATATTCTTTCCCCGGTCAGGAAAGACTTTTCGCAAGATTCTCACCCAGAACGAAACTGATTCAGAAATAATACGCCTCGAAAACGATTATATCAACGAAGCATTCAAAAAAGCACACGAAAAGACACGCTACGTGCTCTTCGATTAGGATAACACATTATGAACGCTCAATACTCTCAGCGGTACGAAAAGCGTGTCGTTACAATTCACCCCGGCGAACTTTACGTTACGGGTGAAGATGAGGTAATTGCCACTTTGCTTGGCTCGTGTGTGGCGGTATGCCTGTACGATAATGAGAAAAAAATCTCAGGCATGAACCACTACATGCTGGAAGGTAAACTCTCCGGATCTTTCAATAATTTCGAAAGCTCGAATAAACACGCATTCCACGCCTTTACCACCTTGATAAAAGAAATGATAAAGCACGGCTGCCGCAGAGAAAATATTACCGCAAAAATTTTTGGCGGGGGAAAGGTTCTGGCCGGCGAAATGAAATTCCACACCATACCCGAGGATAATATCAAGGCGGCTAAGATCATGCTCGAAATGGAGGATATTTTCATCTCTGAATCTGACACAGGCGGCAAATTCACCAGGAAGGTGCTGCTGGATGCCCGCACAGGAAAAGTCTTTCTGAAAAAATCACTTAACGCGAACGTCATCACCGACGAAGAATAAAACACGGGGAAACGACTGGCATCCCCCCGCATCCAGTATTCACTTCACAAAGCAATGCGCGCGCATAATTCAAAAGTGTTCAATCTTCTGATTTATACACCCGCTTAAAAGGAACAGCTTCTGCGTATAAGAACTGATAACTACCGCAAGTTGCTGATTCCTCATTATCTGCATCCGGGAGCAATACTTAACGCCTATTTATTCTGATTCACAAACCCCTCGATAGCAGACTCGGGAAGCGCGCCGCTGAACTGATTTACAACCTGCCCGTTTTTATACAAAATCACCGTGGGAATACCCGAAACATCGTACTTCTCCGCAATCGAAGGCGCATTGTCTACGTTCAGTTTGCAGAATTTAACGTCGCCGAGTTTTTGTGAAAGATTCTCCATTATCGGCGATATCATTCGGCAGGGTCCGCACCAGTCAGCGTAAAAATCAACGACAACTGCTTTGTCAGACTTCATCACTTCGCTTTCAAAATTCGAATCATCAACATGCACTATCGCCATATCTCTCCTCCCTATCTCCGGTTACTTTCAGTTTTTCTTTTTTGTTCTTTCAGCAGCTGCAAAATCTTAAGCACAGTCTGATCGGTTATTTGATAACAGGTTCTCACGCCGTCTTTATGAGGGGTAATAATGCCCCTGTTACGCAAAAGTGCAAGGTGCTGGGACACCGTTGATTGGGGAAGAGAAAGTTTCTCTACAAGCCCGTTAACATTGCAGTCACCGCATACAATATCACACAATATCTGCAAACGAACCGGATGCCCTAAAGCCTTAAGCAGTTCAGCATACTCGCACACACCATTTTCCATCACTAAATATTACAATAATACGATATGATTGTCAATCAAAAAAACGCGCTGCATGGAATAAGACGAAACCCCATTGAGAAGAGGGGATTGTCTTATTCCATGCAGTCGAACACCAGTCTCAGTATTTGTTAGGAATATCCTTGTCGGAGATATTGACGACTTTCTTTACGTAGTAGGGATGCATACTTGAGTTTTCATGATAAATGCGGATGAGAATCTCTGACTGAATACCCATCAGCGCAAGTATTGCGCTGATCATTACCAGGATGCTGAATATCATCAGAAAAGGATTCCCGGTCATATTGTAACCCATATAAATCTTCATCAGGATAACCGCGACACCCGACAGAAAGCCGAGAAAGAGGGTGATCATCCCGAGACCGCCGTAAAGATATATCGGCTTCGTCGAGAATGAACCCATGAATTTGATCGTGATCAGATCGAGTATCACTTTGAATGTGCGAAATATACCGTACTTGGATTTTCCGAATTTGCGGGGATGGTGCCGTACTGGGATCTCCGTTATTCTCGCTCCAATCCACGATGCATGAATGGGAATAAACCGGTGCATCTCTCCGTAGAGTTTGACTTTCTTGATTATTTCCGATCTGAAAGCTTTTAACGAGCATCCCGAATCATGAAGATTAACGCCGCTTACCATCGATATCATTTTGTTGGCAATCATAGAAGGAAGCCGGCGGCTGAAAAACCGGTCTTTCCGCTGTATTCTCCACCCGCTGACGACATCGTATCCTTCATCTATTTTGTTTATCAAATTGATAATGTCGTCAGACTCATTCTGCAGATCCGAGTCCATGAAGACAATCACGTCACCACTGGCATAATCAATGCCTGCAGCCATTGCAGCGGTCTGTCCAAAATTTTTTCTGAAATCAATGATCTTTATGCGCTTGTCCTTCTTCGATATCTGCTCAAGAAGTTCAAGGGATCCGTCAGTGCTTCCGTCATTAATGAAGATCACTTCGTAAGTTTTTCCAACTGGTTGCATACTCTCAACAATACGATTATACTGGGCTAAAATATTATCTTCTTCATTGTAAACTGGAAGAATGACGGAAATTTCATAACCGCCTTTATTCTTGCGCGGTGAACCGGTTTTCTTAGGCATCTCATTTCCCCTTCAGTAACTCGCTGTAGTCGGCGGCAATCTCAAACGTCTCTCTGAGAAATATATCATTATCAAGGTCAAAAATCTTCTTCTCATCTTTTTTATCGTTTTTCAGCGGAGTGCCCTTTTCAACAGATGAGTCCATCTTCAGACTGATCTCTTTTTTGTCATTTTCCGCCCTGAACTTCTCAATTTTTTTCTGAAGCTCGGTAAACGCGGGGTCACTGTCGATTCGCTTCTTTGAATTCTGTGAAAGAGAGGTGACTATCGGCTCGGTAACGAGTCCCTCGTATTTGCGGAAGGACGCAGCCTCAAGAGGTTCCCACTCGAGAGGGTAATCAAGTGAACTTTCGTAATAATCAAAAGCCTGCAGAAGATCCGGGACAATAATATTTGGAACAATACCGTTATTGTTGTTGGAGGTTCCGGACGGCTGATAGAAGAGCTGGATCGTGACTTTGATTGCCCCGCCCTTTGAAGGCAGCGGCTGAAGATCCTGAACGCTACCTTTTCCGAACGTACGGGTCGGCCCGACAATAATTCCCCGCTGATAGTCACGTATCGCGCCCGCAAAAATCTCGCTCGCACTGGCGCTTGTGCTGTCAACCAGGACAATCAGCGGTCCGGTATAATAAATTCCGGGATCGGGATCCGCATGATCCATCACGCCGCTTGAACTTTTCACTTTGAGGATGGGGCCCGAATTGATGAAATACCCCGCTATCTCCTTTGCCTGATCCAGTCCGCCGCCGGGATTTCCGCGCAGATCAAAGATCAGCGAATCGATCTTTCTGTCATTCAAATCGCTGAGTGCGGTAAAGACGTCCTTTGACGCCTGCTTCGCGTCGGGATCCCTTTTAAAGAGGGCATCCATGTCCACATAGAATGAGGGAAGGTTAATGTAGCCGATTCTGACGACCTTATCCCCCCGCTTCACCTCATGTACGGCGTGTTTCTCGGCCTGATCCTGCAGTATAACCTCATCACGGACAACCGGAATTACAAGCCGGGTCTCAACTCCCGTTTCGATATTTTTACGCATAATGGTCAGTCGAACGGTGGTTCCCTTCTTACCCCTGATTTTATCGACCGCATCCCGAAGGGGGATATCAGTCACAGGTTCCGGGTCGGCACTTTCCTGCGCAACCGCAATAATCTTATCGTTAGGACGAACCGCACTCTCCTCGCTCATCCGTGAAACCGGGCCGCCGGGGATCACTGAATCGACGTAGACGAATCCGTCTTCTGAACGAAGCACTGCGCCGATTCCGGTCAATTTCAACGAAAGCGAAATCTGGAAATCCTCGAACTCCTCTGCGTCCATGTAATTGCTGTGCGGATCAAGAGCCATCGCAAACGAGTTAAGATAAATCGTCATCATTTTGTTATTGTCAATCTTCTCTATCTCGCCAAGGCCAAGCTCATATCGTTTCTGCAATTTTTCTTTGGCGGTGACGATCTGCATGTCAGAATTGAGCAGATTGAGAAGCTGAAGCTTGATGCGTTTGCGCCAGCGCTCACTCATCTCTTCGGCGTTTTGCGCGAAGGGCATCTTGTCCGAATCGACAAGAATATACTCATCAACGGTGAAATCATAATCTTTCGTTATGAGTTTTTTGAACAGCTCGTTTCCCTCGGCGTATCGTTTTTTATACACCTCAAAGATATGTGCAAGCGCGGCATAATCATTCTTCTTTGTGTAATCGTCCAGCTTGTCGGCAACTTTCTCAAATCCGTCGATGTCCGACTTAAGAAAATAGACCTTATACGGATCAAGATACTTGACTATATTGTGCAAAGTACGGCGTGAAATTTCATCTGTAAAATTGTTCTGCGATACATGTTTGGCAAGAATAGTCCTGATGACCGGCGCAACATTGTCCTGCTGCAAGCCTTCTGTGGGTTTAAGACAACCGAAGAAAATCAGAAGAGCAAAGAACGGGGTTGCTGCTATTTTGATGTGTTTCCTTTTAATCATTTCACTATATCCTTTTTCTGCCGGATCGGAGTGCCGGCAACAAGATCCGGCTCATTCCGCAATCGTCTCTCAGGACACCCATGTACCTGTAACACATTGACATGCCGGAAGAACTTTTCGAGACTCACCCGTATCAAACTCAATCACACTTTTGTACGTCAATCCATTTTCTTGGGCAATCCCGCCCGCTCCGCCGAGCTTCAAGATTGAACTGAAACAGTGTTTGTCTCAAAAAAACATTGACATTTATTTTAAATTGGTGTAGTTTCAGCAGACAATCGACAGGAACGGCGGAAATGCATCATATCCAGTGGCGAACGGAAGGGTCTTATGGCTTGTGTAGCGGCAGTTTCTGACCTGCATCTCGGCATTGGAATTTTTTCAGATGACGAAGATCACAGACTGACGACTCTGAAAAAAGCCGTACAAATTGGTGCAGAACACGATCTCCTTCTTGTCCCGGCGAATTTGTTTGCAATTAAGAGAGCTCCCTCCCGAAAATTGATTTCTCATGCAGTTGCGATTCTGGAAAAATCCCCTGTGCCGGTGATTATCAATTCGTCCTCAGAAGAAAATTTTTACAACTCTCTGGAACTACCGGAAAATATTCACGCATTCAGCGGACAGGGCGAGTTCACATCAAAAGGAAACCTTTATTCGATAAATTGCGTCAGTGCGGACGAACCGGCAAAATTGGCAACTATACAGAAAAGCTCCGAGGGAAAGCATCTCGTCCTTGTAAAAACATCTTTTGACCCCCTGGCAACGGGACTGAACCCGTCCCTGATAAAAAAACTCGACCATGATTTCTATTTTTTTGGCGGACGCAACGAGTTCAGGGTATTCCGTTATACCGGAACAATCTTCGGCCTTTTTCCCGGCGCAGCCGAACCTGCATCACTCAGCCACACGGGTGACACCTATGCGGTTTCCGTGACATTTTCACCTTCGGACCCGGTCTCGCTCAAGCGGTACACCATCAACACAATCCGGATTGCGACCTTCGAGAAGCAGAGCGCCGACCGCGAATGGCTCGAGGATATCATTTCCAAAGTTGACTCCTCAACAGTTGTCTGTATCCGAACCGCCAATCCTCTTCATGAGTCGCTGGCGGATACCATTACCGCACTGCATGCACAGGTATTCAAATTATTCATTGTGAACCCCGGAAAGGATCTGTTTTTTGACAGAGCGGACGCCTGTGCAGACGCCTCAGTCCGCTCGCAAATTCTCAGAATGATTGCAAATGCCGGCGATGAGCTCGACTATGCTTTCCTCGATGAGATGATTTCTTTTTTTGACAAAGAGAAGAGTTTTCCCCGGGAGGTGTTATGCGACTATCTCAATGCATAGCAACTCACGATAAATACTTTGACAATACTATTGTGAATTTTTCTCCGCAGGTCACACTTCTCTGCGGCCCTGCCCGGTCCGGAAAGAGTTTTCTCATGTTTACTCTCATAGAGTCGCTTTATGCGGATTCGCCTTTTTCCGGCGCCGAAACGAAATCACTTGTTCTCAACATTACATTTGAAGATGGGGGATCACAATATAGAATTCTGCGTGATTCCTCGAAATCTGCATGCATCCGCCTTCATGGAAACGCCCCTTTCAATTCAGCCGGGTTATGCAGAGACGATCTCCTGACTGCGGCATACATTTTCTCACCGGCCGACCACCATCTTCAGGAAACAGAAATACATTTTGAAAAATTTGTCCCGGTCTTTCTCAACGATAAGGAACATTACTGCGATAAGGGAAAGTATCTGGCGGAAATTCTCTCTGACAAGGCTCGCTTCCGCCTTATTCGATCTGCGAAAGAAGAGTCAGCGTATATTGCTGAGCGCTCACGCCTTTTAAAGGAAATCGAAATCCGCGAAATCAAAGACGGCAAAATCGGAAAACTTGAGCAGGAGAAACGTGAGCTTGGTGTCGAAATAGCAGAACATTCAACAAAAAGAAACGCAATTGCCGATTCTATGCGGCAGCTGGAAAGTCTGCGATTGATGGTTGAGGAATATAATGCAATGAAACAGCTGCGCCTCCGTCTTGTAGAGCAGAAGGACGAGGAAATCAGCAAGGATCTTGAAATACGTCATCTGAAACGTGATCTGCGAAAGAACTACCCGCGTTTTTTCGGGATCTCTTCTGATCTTAGAAAAAGTATCAGTAAGATAAATGAGCTTTACGAGATTGTGAAAACCATCACCGAGAGAGAAGAGCTCTTCACAAAAAAGTCATCGAGAGGAATACGGACTGTTCTGACCACCTCGGTCGCAGTCGTCCTGTCGACGGCAGCAGTGTTCCTTCTCAATATATTCTATCCGCTGCTGCCGCTTTTGACAGCCATCATCGGAGCCGGTTCCTTTTCCGGACTGATTCTTCTTTTGACGATTTTGCGAATTCTTCATTTCAGACGTGCATATTCAACAGACGGCCTTGAAGATGAGAAAGCCGGAACCGAAGAGGCTATAATCAGCGAACTGGCCAAAAACAATATCGAAATGTCCGATGTCCGGGGAAAGGAGATTTATAATTTTGTTGTTCATTATCTCAATGAATACGGCTATTTCTGCGAACGAGAAGATGAAATACGGGATAAAACAGATGAAATTGAAGAACTCTATAAAAGAAAGACCGACGATGAAATAATGGAACTTGATGAAAATCTTGAGAATTTCGCCCTCAAGATAAGGGAATTCTCAGTTCAGATAGGTTTCGAAAATGTTAATCCGGACAATTTTGATTATGATGAATATCGCCGTGAAAGAGAAAAGCAGATCTCCGAGATCGACGCCGAAAGCAACCGTCTTGAAACGATAATCAGACGCATCGATGAGGAGATTACAGATTTCACCCCCGCATCGCCTGACAGGATCGATGAAAGGCTTACACATGTTGATACTCAGATAACACGCGCGAGGCTATCGATAAAATCTCTTTTTTATCTTTCAGATGCAGTCAATGAAGTGGTAAAACAAGAGTCGGCTTTTTTTAGAGAAAAACTCTCTGCCGAAATTATGAAAACACTTATGCTTCTCGGTGTCTCTGAATCACAAGAGAGGATCAATTCGTTTCTCAACGGTGCGAAAATTGATGACAACCCCTCCCTGCGGCAGCTTTTTCTTATAGCGCTGAAGACTTCGCTCGGCAACTGCTGCGATAACATCATCTTTCCCCTTATCTTTGATGAGCCCGCTGTTTTTATGGACAAAAAAACAGTTGTACTCTTTTCTGATCTTATTAAGAATATCAGCGAAACCCGGCAGGTGATAATTCTGACTCACGACCCGGATCAGTTCAGTTTTGCCAACAGGGTAATATTGCGGTAAATGGATACAAATGACCAGCTTCAATTATCTGAACAGCCTGAAATTCCCGGTTACGCAGAGGCATGTATTCTTCTTGAAACAGGTGATTTCGAGCCGGCATTCAAGTTGTTCAGCGAACTGCTTGAACGATTCCCCGAGAACAGGGCGGTAGAGGACGGTTATCGCACCGTTCGTTTCTGGCTCAACCGCACACAGGAGCTTTCATCGCTTGCGGAGGGGCGCGCTGCGGCCGATTTTCTGATGAACGAGTGGGAACTTTTCACTACCTATGCCGGGGATAAAATTATTCCCGAGGCAAGGCCGTATATTTCAGTAGAAAAATTTGTTTATTATTCTGCCTCCCGACATTATCAGACGGCCTTCCAGAATGAAGAAAATCCGGCCTCCAGCTATAATCTTCTATACAACCTGGCGGTTTGCTTTGTTAAACTCTGTGAGTATCCCCACGCCGTCGAAATACTGGAGTTCGCACGAAGTACTTTTTCTACCGACGCAAGAATTCTCTCTCTTCTTGGTGAGTCTTATTTTAATTTGAAAGAAGTATCGCGTGCTTTGCTGCTTTTTCGAGAGGCATTTTTCTACGGTCCATGCGAAATAGATCTTTCACTGATAAAGTCCGATCCCGTGACAAAACTTCACCGAATTGCCGTTGAGGAAAAATCCGGCTGGGGCGACCCCCGGGAATGGATACCTGTCTTCGGACACATCACCGATATCTTTTTCGCAAAACGTCACCTCAACGGAAATCATATTTCCAACATCACGAAAGACATTTACAATCTAGAAAAGAATTATCAATCAATGTCTATTGACCGAGTTCGCGCGACAAACGTCCTTCCCCGCCTCATTAACCGCTACTTATGGCTGTTCGACTACTACCGGGAACAACACTATGATTTTGACAACCTCTCCGAGATTCGCTCACGCCTGACTGAGATTGACAAAAGGCTTTTCACCGGATATTTTTCAAAATTCTCTTTGTAATTTTTCGGGGGGACTTTCCCTGAATCGGGCCTATGACGACGCTTCGCAAATTAACTTCGTATTCAATTTTGTTATTTTCATAATAATCGTGTTAAAACAAAAAACGGAGCCGATGGCTCCGTTTTGTTTTAAGCTTCCCTAAAGAACCTTGCTGTATTTTTATATTGCTTCTTGATTTTAACAAAATTCGGCTTCACAGTCCGCTGCGATACGGCTGAAAAACCGGCACCTCAGATGCACATTTGACTGAATACACAGCCGTACATCAAGACTCATCTTCGGCAAGAGTGATAAGGCAATCGTTAGCAGTGAGATTGAACACGCGGTCTTTGTCGGGATTGACATAAATGCCATGACCCTTTTCTTCATCATCACTCTCCGCAAAAATACGGACACCGAAGCAGGTCTCATTGCGTTTTACCGCTGCGGCGCAGATGTCGGCAAAAGAATACGCCCCGTTCTTCTGTATGAACAGAGATACAGGCTTCAGATAAATCTCACTTCCCTCCGCCTTGAAAAGCTCGTCATAAGCCTTCATTACATCCGGCTCTTCTGAAACCTGTGCGTAGATTTTTGATACAAATTTGTTAGAAATCAGGAAGTCCTTAACACCGACAGCCTGTATGATTTCCACGTTATCCGAATCGGCAACCTCACTGACCAGCTGAGTCTTCACCGGTTTACCAAGCTCTTTGAAATACCTTCTGAAACCGAGAAGTGTGGCGATAGTTTCAGAGTCGCGCAACTCGGCCTCACCGCCGTCGGATTTCAATATAATAACATTATCATACTGCTCGGGTTGAAGTTTTACTATCGTATCATAATCATGAATATCTTCTTCTATCAGGCTGAGTTTGATCGTCGGGCGGTTCTTGACAACCTCTTCAAAATTTTCCATCATTTCCGAAGTCTTCTCTTCGACTATCACATCGATGTGTGATCCTTCAACAAGATAACTCGCATACTCATCAACAATAACGGAGCTCTTTTTTGTCCAACCGACAATGAGCTGACGTTCTGCAGATTTTGCGAGTGCACCAGCCGGATTACCTTCAGGTGTCTTGTGTGCGACCGCCGACTCAACGAACTTGATAGCTGAATCATCCTCTGCAATGAGCAGCAATTCAAATGACTCTTCAATTTTAGTATCGGGAAGCGGATTGATAACAACCGAACCCTTTTCATCACGGTATCCGATTACAGAGCATGTGGGAAAGCGGAATTGAACCTGACCGTAAGTAAGGCCCTTCCATCCCTGTTTGGGTTTGTAATAATAGAATTCGCATCCCTCAAATCCGACAAGCGTATCATACACAAGTGCCAGACCAGAAACGCGTGAAGTTTGAACAATAAGCTTGGCCAACAAAGCATGCTCTTCAATTGTGGTAATACTGGGAGAAATTGTACGCGCGAGACGCTGAATTTTTTCCTGATGCAGTTCAACAACAACTGAGGGCAGGTTTTCTTCACCGATGCACGCGATAACGGCCATAATCGTCTTAAGTACGCGGGCATCAGCCAGCGCCTTCTCTTCGTCTGACGCATCGACCGACGCATCGTTGAGAATGATGACCGACTTGGCGGAAGCGATACTGACCTTCTGCAGCATTTGGATGCTTGATGAGACGCCGGAACGGGTTACAATTCGTGTTGTCTTCGCATCCTCGATTCTGTCCCTGAAGTAATCATCCATTTCATCCTTTTCCTGACTTGAAAGGACGACTATTGCCGGGCTCTTCTCAGATTCATTCGCAATGATAAGTTCTCGAATAATCTCGAGTACCCGGTCGCCGAAGCCGAGGATAAGAGTGTGATCCTCTTCAATGACTGAGCTTTTCCCCTTGCGCATCTCGCCCAGCATCGCTTCAAACTGACTGGTGATGAAGGCAACCAAACTTGAAAAGAGCACTAGACCGAAGCCGATGGTAACGATACCGACAACTTTATTCAGAATACTCGAGTCGCCATCCTCGGCAATCGCACCGGCATCGGATATCTGAAGAAACGAGCGCCAGAGCTGCGAATTAATCTCACTGATTGTTTCATCGGGTACAATAAGATTCAGGATGAAACGAACCGCTCCCATTAGAGCAAAGGCTATCACGAAAAGAACAACCAGAGCCATAAAGACCGAAAAGCCGCCCTTTGACATAAAATTGTCAAAGCCATATTTCATTTTGGATGAAAATGAATGTTTTTTTACTGTCTCCATTTTGCTAAAAACCTCTTCCTGATTTTGATAGAATTTTACTGATTATCTTCGAACGAATATATGAATGCAAAAGTGTAAACTTTTTAGTTATTCGGCTGTCATAAATCATTTCTTATCAATTGGTGACTGCAATTGACAGATCTGCGCCCTTGCACATCCGGAGAATGCTGAACTATTTATTTATCGATGCTATTTCCATTATACAGATATACAGAGAACAGAACGCACTCACAGTTATCAACCGGACTGAGTTCACACAGATGTTAAAAAATCAACAGCAACTCAAGATATGTCAAGCCCTTTTAGATACGCCATAATTTTATAATCGCCGGCGATGCCGTCATTGTTCTCTTAACGGCATAATGATGCCTCCTGAGGTTTGTCTGAATCAGGCTTATAAAAATGTGGATTTTTTTGGAAGTTATCCTACAATGGAGGTGAGATATCATAGCAATAAACAATAATTGCGATTCCGAAAACCACCACCCGTTAAGATTACTCCGCACTTTGCTTCGGTTTTTGAGAACAGCGAGTAGTAAAGATTAGTTTTGGTGATATCCGTATGTTTTTTAGAAATTCAGGTGATGAATGATGCCCGAACATGAGTCGATATACAAAACAATTCTTCACACTCTGCCGGATTTTTTCTTTGAACTTGACAGAGAGTCTTGTTTTGCATACGTGAATAACTCATCGACATTTTTCGGTTTCGCTTCTGACGAACTCATATCACTTCATTTCAGCGCAATCCTTCATCCCGACGATTATCTAATTGTAGAGAAATACATTGTCAATGCCGCTGTACCAAAAAATGAACCGAAACCCTTTGCAGAAAATCTTCACTTCCGTCGCAAGATTGATTCCCGTCTCGAATATTATGCGGCACAACTCTGCCTTTATCCGATTTATGAAAATGGAGTGTACCGCGGAGCGATCGGATTATTAAGAAATCCATCCATTAACGACGGCTCAGCGCAGGCCATGGTTCTTGCCGAAAAACATTACCGCGCATTGCTGGCCAACTCGGGAGAGCTTATTCTGATCGTTACCATTGACGGAACGATTCTCTTTGCAAGCGAGTCCTCAGTTCGTCTTCTTGGCTATCATCCGTTTGATCTCACCGGGGAAAGCCTGAGCGGATATCTTGCCGGCGATGATTCTTCGCTGTTTTTTTCCGCATTGGAAAAATGCGGAAGCGGAAATATTCTTCTTCGTTTTAAGAAAAAAAAGGGAGTAATTGCCTATATGAATTCCCGCATCCAGCTGGTCAGCGATGCGGAGGGAAATAATGTGTGCGCAATAATCAATTCTCTCAACGTGGGAAAAATTATCCGCGCTGAACGGATGCTCAGACGAACAGAGGAGAGATACCGTGATTTGATCGATTCGGCGGCAGTGGGCATCCTGACCATTGACATGAATACCGGGGCTATCATCGGAGCCAATTCATATATACTCAATCTTCTCGGAGCTGATCAGAAATTAGACGATACATCCTTCCTGGATTTTTTTCTTAATCACAATGAAAAAGAGGAATTTATCCGCCTCATTGAAGGCCAGCATAAGATCTGCAATTATGAAGTCGATTTGAAATCGATAGAAGGCAGGCCGCTGCGCATTCTTCTTAATGCCCGTATCACCGCAGAAGAAAACATCGCACTGTCGGCTATCGACCTGACCGGCTTGCGCACATCCGATAACGAGGCGTTCCGCATTCAACGCCACGATGCATTGACTTCACTTCCTAATCGCGTCTATTTTGAAGAGTATTTACAGCAGAAATTGAATCAGGAAAAAATTTTCGCTCTTCTGTGCATCGGCATCGACCGTTTCAAACAGATCAACGACCAGTTCGGGCACAGTTCCGGTGACGTTATGCTGCGCAAACTGGCAGACCGGATCAAGAATGTTTATTTCAGCAAAGATCTGGTTTCACGATTTGAAAGTGACCGATTTATGATACTTATCTCTGATCTCGGAAATCCTCATGACGGGATAGATTACGACATTATTGAGCTGCTTTCACGAAAGACAAAAGAGATTTTCTCGCTGCCTTTTGTCATCGAGGCAAGCGAGGTTCGTTTACAGGCGAGTGTCGGCATCTGCTTTTATCCTTTTGACGGCGTTGACTCGGAAGTTCTGATCAACAGAACCGAGCTTTCAATGTTCATGGCAAAAGAGCGGGGGGGAAACACCTTCAGCTATTACGATGACCGCGTAAATACCGATATGCTCCAGCGTTACCAGATGGAAAAAGAACTCTTTGAAGCCCACGCATCGCGCGAGTTTTTACTTTATTATCAGCCTCTTGTTAATGCGGGGGGAAGCACTGTTGCGTACGAGGCTCTTCTGCGATGGAAAAACAGGCGCGGAGAATTCATTCCTCCGTCACTTTTTATTCCAATTGCGGAAAAGAACAGCCTTATCGTTGAGATCGGGTATTTTGTCTTTGAACGGGCCTGCGAAGATCTTTCGGCGATTAACGAGGTAACGCCCGAAGCAAGAATGAATATCAACATCTCTCCCGTACAGTTTTCGCAATACGACTTCATGGACAATATCCGCCACATTATGCATCTTTCAGCCGTACCGATAAGTAATATTGAAATTGAAATAACAGAGACTGCACTGTTCGACAACATGGATATTGCCGTTGAAAAACTGCATCAATTTGCGAAAATGGGTTTTTCCATCTCAATCGACGATTTTGGAACGGGCTATTCGTCTCTTGCAAAACTCAAAACATTTCCTCTCAAGTCTCTTAAAATCGATAAATCATTTGTCGACGATGTGATTGAAAATCCGGCATCTGCGACGCTTGTCCGCACCATGATAGATCTCGCACACAATCTTGGATGTGAAGTTATAGCTGAAGGGGTTGAAACAGAGGAGCAATTTCTCTATCTGAAAGCAATCGGGTGTGACCTTTTTCAGGGATACTTCTTTTCGAAACCTGTTCCGCTTGATATCATTCTAAAGAGTCTCGGCAAGTGAGCACTCTACAACATTGATTCAGATCACAACGAATTATGGCGAATAGAGTTTCACACACCCGATTTTACCATGAAATATTCCCGATACTATTTGGGGGGGGATTTAAACATCTTTGTCCAGAAATCCAGATCATCTTTATCCAGCAGAGGATTACTGTCCTTTTCCATTTCCTCTTCAACCTCAACACCAGTCAGAACATTGGTTACGATTTTCTCGAAATCCTCACTTTTCATCGAATACGAACGATGCCGCAATGCAAAACTGATAACCTGCTTATCAGAGGAAATAACGGTAAGCTCCCTGGGGTGCATTGTATGCCTGACATGTTCCATTATCATGAAATCTGCGGAAAGTTCATGGGAATAAAAAATATCCATACCGGAGAATATCTCATGAGCAACAGGGTTTCCTTCAGTCTTTTTGCCGTCGAAAAAAACGGTGATTTTTTTTGAAGATTTTCCGCGATAATCGGCGAGGATCTTCAGAAGTTCGTTCATTGCCGATTCAAGTTTAGATTTCGATATCATGAGATAAATGTCGTTAAACTTGTACATAAGGTTGAACGCATCAACGAGCAGTGTTTTGGTAAGATACAGCGGCCGCTCCCTTGCCATATCAGAGCTCTTTCTTGATCGTTTCGATTATCGCGTCTTTTGCCTTTTGTTTCATCTCGGCGCTCTTCTTCTGCAGAAAATCATGATATACCTTTTTGTACTCTTCAACCGTCTTTGCATTTTTCAACTGACCTATCGTATTTGGATCAATATAATCGTTCTTCAGAAGATAATATCCGACAAGACAGAATAGGACCATGAGCAGGATTATCAGATTTTTGAGTTTTTTTACCAGATATACAATTGCGGCGACAAATAACAAAATCCCCGCAAAGAGCAATTCGGGATTTTTGTCAAAAAAAACATATAAATTCTCTTCCATATCTACCGCGTAACCATCTCATATATTAAAATCTTCCGCTTTATATACTCATCGGAATAATCGTTCAAAAGGTTTCCTTCGGAATTTCCAATTCGCCTGTAAAGGGAAAGAATTTCGGCCGAATTGCGTTTTAATTCTATTTGCGATTCCTGCAAAGCTGAATACCGGCTCAGATAGAGCCGCTTCTGAAACAGCGAGAGGAACTGATGCCCGTCCGGAGAAAAGAAGACATCCTCACCTTCAATCGAAAAAGACTTTGTATCATCATAGCGGCTGAAATAAAAGGAGATTATACCGTCAAGATTGTAAGCCACATAACAGTCAAACGGAGAAAACGCGATATTCGTGTTTAATGAGGGAGCACTCTTCTGGCTCGGTTTCTGCAAATCTGAGTCGTATTCAACAACGGTATATCTTGCCAGAGTACCGCTTCTGAAAACAATACGTTTGTTGTCGAGCCAGGAAATTTCACTCGCAGAGGAAACACCTTCAACAATTTTTTGTGATAATCCGTCAAGAAGAAGCCCGGTATAACTTCCCCCTCCCCCGTTGACAAGAAGGATCCTGTTTCTCAAAGGAGACACATACGCCAGTGTGATGTTGTTCCTGCTCATTAATTGCCGGTAGCGTTCAAGCGGGACTACTAAACGCTCAGAACTGTCATCCGGATAGAACTCCATTATACCGAGTGAACTCTCGTAGAAAATGGAATCCCCGTAATACGCAACCGTAAAATCAAGCAAAGCTGAATTGCTTGTTTTACGCACTATCTTGATATCACGAAGATTCACTATTACGATCTCGCCTGAGAGGGACGATTTGTTTTCATGGATCAGTTTAAGATAAAGATAATGTCCGTTAAGAGAGCTTTTAGCAAAAATTATCGCTCCCTTTACAGAGGCGATTTTGTTTCGTTTTCGCGATGCAGGGTAGTACTCAAATACTTCATTATTGCCTGAGGCCCTGTACTCTTTCACATAGACAAGTCTGTTTCCTGAAACCCATCCTGAAAAAATCACATTATCATCAACAGGAGTTGAGCGGAGAATCTGGTACGCATTGTGTTTCAGACTCATGAGTCTCGACAGCAAACCCTGCGAATTATTGATATAAATCGCATCAAGATTTATGTCTCTGGCTGAAAGCATGGTTGTGCAGAATAGACAAAGAAAAAGGAGAAAACAACGTTTTCTCCTGATTAAGGGTTTACGCATTTTTATTTTCTCAACTCAATTTTACTGGTTGTCTCTCGGCAGCGTAGCTTCATTGTTGGGAGCAGTTGCTGCATCCGGCTGCGCCGGGGGATTTGTCCCCTGACCTCTTGACGGGATAGTAAACATCTGTCCCGGGAAAATCAGATCAGGATCTTTGATCTTGTCACGGTTAGCTGTATATATCAAGGGCCAAAGAGCCGCATTGTTATAAAACCGCTTGGCAATTTTCGAGAGAGAATCACGGTCGCTCTTGTTAAGAACAACGGTATATTCCCGCGGGAATCCCTCGGCATCGGTTGCGGGGGCGGCTGCTACAGCCGGTTCCTCAGGCTCTTCAGTAGTCACAACGGCATTGGCCTCTTCCTGACGGCGGCGCTCAACCGCTACACGTAATGAATCTATCAGGGCGATCGCCTCATTTATCTTCTGTTCAGCCGCATCAATGTTGTTGTTATTATAAGCGGTTCTTGACTCATCAATTGACGCTCTGATACGGTTCAGGTCCTCAGCAAAATAAGTCTCTGTCTCGGTATTGCGAACTGAAGTAAAAGTCTGCTCAGTTTCATTAATCTTCTTGTTGACCAGGAACTTCCGGCCTTTCTGATCAGCAATCTTGAGAGCCTCTTCCGCCTTCGTAATATTCTGAAGAGTTGCCGGAATACGGCGTCCCTGCAGACTGGTTGTTGCCGCAGTGAGTGAACGATCCATAACTGTCAGCTCTTCAGGAGCATACTCGTCGCCGCCCATTCCCTTGTGCTCGTTCATCTTGTCGCGAAGATCCGCGATTTTTGTCTGCAATGAAGGAATCTGCGCGAGAGCAGCCTGTTCACCGGTTTTTGCGGCGTCTTCCGCCTCTTCACCTTTTTTTGCCGAATCGATATACTTCTTCTCGGTATTCAACGTTCGCGCACTCTGCAAATCGCTCGCCGCTTTGGTCATGTTGGCTTCAGCGAAAAGGTCTGCACTTGCACGCTGTGCACGGGTAATCGCACCCTGTGCGGCACTTATCTGAGCACTGGCTATTCGGGGAAGACTTGCATCCAGAAGCTGTTTTGCCTGCTGCATCTCATCGTAGCCGCCGGCAAGATCATTGGCATCCAGCTTGGTCATTGCGGAATTAATCTTTGTTTCAGCCTGAGCGAGTGAAGCTCCTGCGCTTCTTGCAGCACGGCGAGCTTTTGCATCTTCAACTGCCTGCTTGATCGCTGCAGCTTCCTGACGAACCTGCGGGATAGCCTGGATTGCCTTTGCTTTGGCGGCAATCGCAAGATCTTTAGCCTCTTTTGCCTTCAGGTGCGCATCGTAGTATTTCTTATCACGGTATGTTGCTCTTGACTGGTCAAGGGCCCCTTTTGCGGCAGCATATTCCGTCTCGGCAAAACGCTCTGCAAGTGAACGCTGAGAATCAACCAACGCGGCATTGGCTTCGTTAATTGAAGCAGTAGCCATTGCCGGCAGGGCCTTGTTTATCGCCGCCTGTGCCAAATCACGCGATTCATTAGCCGTCTTCTGCGCATCCTCGACCTTGCCGTCAGCGACAAGTGTATGAGTATCGAGCAGTTTTTGTTTTGCAGCAGCAAGCTCTGTCGGGGCATATCTTGCCGCCTCATAGCCCTCTGCCTCTTTGATCGTCATTCTTGCACGGGTCATTTCTTTAACAGGAACCTTAAGATCGCAGGCTCCCGCAACCACCACAAGAATCATTATGATGAATAGCAGTACATTTCTGTGTAAACGCATGTAACGTCCTCCTTGATATGGGGGAACGTTAAAATAATTCTGGAAAAGTTTCAATTAAAATTTGATAAGCTCCTCAAAAATTACCCGAAAGCGACTCCATTTTCGGCAAAAGGGGGGAATAGAGAATTGTTATGTCGTATTAGCGAGCGTTTTATCAAAAAATCATCCCGAAGGGGGACAAAAGCACAAGTTTTTCATACAAAACTCTTCAGAGGTTAAAAACAGGAAGCGGGGGATCCAGTCAATAGACAAAACCGAAGGCAGCGGGCGGCCCTACGATTACAATCCCCGAATTTCGCAGTGTACAGAAAAAGGAAGAATCGCGGAACACAAAGCAGTCAGACTTTCTTTTGAGTATGGAGTGATATTTTCAAAACGGGGGTCAAGAGTGTTTTCATTAACATATTGCTGAACATACCATGAATCAACCTTACCGAGAATTGCCCCGATTTCGGCAATATCATTTTCATCAAAATAACCGGGAATAGCGGTTGTTCGTAGTTCGTATGCCGTACCGCTCTGTCTGAGAAATCCCACTGTTTCGGCTATGCGAGAAAAATCCGATTCAACTCCCGTCAGGCGGAAATACTTCGACGGAGAGGTCTTGATATCAACAGCACAATAATCAACAAGTCCGGCAGTGACCCACTCGCGAATCCTTTCGGGAAAAAGACCGTTCGTATCAATTTTGATAGAGACACCGATAGCTTTTACTTTGTAAAGAAATTCGGTAATCTCGGTGTGGATTGCAGGCTCTCCGCCGGAGACAACAAAAGCGGGGACCATCTCTTTTCTTTTTGCAACATGCGCGAGAACCGCATCCTCTTCAATCAGAGAGTTCTCATCAAGAACAATATCACGGTTGTAACAAAAAGCACAACGAAGATTGCACCCCCGCGTAAATACGACGGATGCAATTTTGCCGGGATAATTAATAAGAGATGTTTTTATAAAACCAGAAAAATTCATTTATCAATTCGACTCAATCAGGGAAAATTTTAAGCCTTCTCAACAGCAGTCCTCTCCAGACAGACCTCTTTTCTCTGATCAAATTCCTCTTTCTTTCCCCTGTTCCACTGTGAAACAGGACGATAATATCCAACCACTCGCGAAAAAACCTCGACCGGGACACCTTTCATTTCATACTCCTTATGCATGTTTGTCAAGAACGGCCATCAAATCAGAGTTTCCGATTGAAAAGCAAACGAAAACGGCTGTTGTAACTTTGTTAACCGCCCAGGACGCGGGGAAGACGGCTTCGCCGCCGATAAGCAGGCTTATTGCGAAGCCCCTTGCGAGCCTGAAGGGGTACATCCAAATGAAGTCATTGGAAGTCCCTCTGAGAACAAATGTGCGTGCAATCAGCTGTTGGATGCAAGGATTCGTTTGGGCGAAGCCGCATCCTCCTCAGTTATCTCGATACCATAACGCTCAAGCTCGTCCGGCGAATGGTCATAGGGACAGAATTTGTGAGTACCGGGAATATAGCCGTGTACCGGACAAATACTGAAAGTCGGTGTCAGCGAAAAATACGGCAGGCGGAAGCTCTCCGCTATTCTGCGGACAAGAGTCCGGGCCATCCACGGGTCATTGATATTCTCGCCAAGGAAGGCGTGAACAACTGTTCCCCCCGTGAACTTGGTCTGCAGTTCATCCTGATGCTCAAAGATTTCAAAAAGATCATCTGTATAATTGACCGGCAGATGAACAGAATTTGTATAATAGGGTTCATCTTTGCCCGCCGTGATAATGTCAGGAAAATCGGCTTTATCTTTTCTCGCAAAACGGTAGGTGACACCCTCCGCAGGAGTCGCCTCCAGGTTGAAGAGGTTTCCAGTCTCCTCCTGATACGAGCGTATACGCTCCCGCATGAATTCAAGCACATCGATTGAAAACTGATATCCCTCATCATCGTTTATGCCGACGCCCAGAAGGTTCAGACAGGCTTCGTTCATCCCGACAAGGCCGATAGTCGAAAAATGGTTAAGCCAGAACTGGTCATTGCGCTTGTAGATATCACGCAAATAAAATTTTGTATAAGGATACAGATTGTGCTTGGTGAAGCTTTCAAGAATTTTCCGTTTGATTTCAAGAGAGTCTTTGGCGTGATCCATCAGAGATGCGAGTTTAATAAAAAAGTCATCGCGGTTTGCCGATTTATACGCAAGGCGGGGCATATTGATCGTCACCACCCCGATACTGCCGGTAAGGGGATTTGCACCGAAAAGGCCGCCGCCGCGGGAACGAAGCTCCCGGTTATCAAGACGCAGCCGGCAGCACATCGAACGGGCATCCTCGGGATTCATATCTGAATTTACAAAATTTGCGAAATAGGGAATTCCGTAACGGGCGGTCATCTCCCAGACGGCTTTCAGATTCTCGTTATCCCAGTCAAAATCCTTTGATATGTTGTACGTGGGAATCGGGAAGGTAAAAATACGGTTCATCGCATCGCCCTCGAGCATACACTCGGCATATGCGCGGTTGAACATATCCATCTCTTTCTGAAAATCTTTATACTGCTTGTCCCGCACCTGTCCGCCGATTATAACATAATCATCCGCAATCGTCGAAGGAACGACAAGATCAAGTGTCACGTTAGTAAAAGGGGTCTGAAATCCCACGCGTGTGGGAACGTTCATGTTAAAGAAAAATTCCTGGAGGCACTGCTTGACCTGACGATAATCAAGTTCATCATACTTGATAAAAGGAGAAAGATATGAATCAAAATTTGCAAAAGCCTGAGCCCCGGCAGATTCACCCTGCAAAGTATAGAAAAAATTCACCACCTGTCCCAGCGCAGTCCGGAAATGCTTGGGCGGAGCGCTGACAATCTTGCCCGAAACACCGCCGAAACCGGTAATAAGAAGATCCCGGAGATCCCATCCGACACAATACGCTGAGAGCTGTCCGAGGTCGTGAAGGTGCAAATCACACTCGTTATGAAGATTGCTGATTTGCGGAGGATAAATCCGGTCCAGCCAGTATTTCGCAGTCAGGGCTGAAGCAAGATGGTTGTTCAGTCCCTGCAGTGAAAAACTCATATTGCTGTTTTCGTTAACCCGCCAATCGGAACGGTCGAGATAATTCTCGATAAGCTCCATGCCTTCATTGAACAGATCGCGGTTTTCACGAAGTTTTCTGTGCTGTTCGCGATACAGTATATATGCCTTCGCCACCTTGGCATGTCCCTGTTCGATGAGCATCTTCTCAACAAGATCCTGGACATTTTCAACTGTAGGTATACGACCGTCTTTGTATATTATGTTTAATATGCCAACAATTGAGTCGGTTATTTCTTTCGCTTTGTTAATATCTGTACCGCCGACCGCGTGCGCCGCTTTAAAGACAGCCTTTGTTATCTTTTCAGGAGAAAACTCGGTAAGCCGGCCGTCCCGTTTGAGAATGTATTTTACCTGTGATGAATCGGTTTTCATGGCACACCTGCGATTGCTTTTATTAAAACAAATAAATGATAATATTCAAAAAGTAACAAAAGGGGACGCCGAATCCCTGCCGTTTTTCAGACAAGAAAACGCAAACCCGGAGCTTACAAAACAGTTTTTATGGATTACAAAAGCCTTACCCAAAAAAGAACCGGAAGTCAAGACAATTATGTCTCTATTTTTAACTATTAATATATAGGGAAGCTCTATTGACCTATACAGGGGGAATGCAACAAAACAGAGTCAGATCCCGCGACTTATTGTTCCCTACTTTTAAAACATAAACCCGGTCGGGCTTATTATTGTTTCACGGTATTTGCGAAACACAAACTGCGCTGCAGCTTTTTTTTACATCACCCAATTAGCTGCTTCAGAAACTTTTGAAAATGCCGATACCATAGCAGGAACCCCCGCAACAGAAGATATCATTGCCTAACCGGCGCATGACTAACATTTCAGAAAAGGGGAACCTTTTGTAAATAACAAAATTACATTTTTTTGGAGGCCATTGTATGCTAAAAAGAAGCTTTACAATAATAATTATTATGTTTATTTTTTTTGTTTCGGCGTATTCAGCGCCTGTGAACGGCGAATTAGCGGCGGGGATAATCGATACTGTCCGTCTTTCTGAAAGTGATATCCCGGAGGGATACATGTTCGGCAAAATCCCCGAAGGAGTAAAGCCGACATTGCATGATAATCCCTGGAAATTCGATCAGGCTGCAATTACCCGCCTGGCATCTGTCATTTATCCCGAGGGCGATGCAACATCTATGGGCGCGGTGCATTTCACTATTGTCACAAAAAAGGAGATGCCCTACGGTGATGACATTGTTTGTTACCTGTTTTTATACAAATCTGCGAGTGCTGCGGAAAAAGAAATCGCCAAGATTAAGGAATACAGCGAAATGAACAGTGATCGTGTGTTTTATTCAGTACACGACAACATCGTGGTATTCATGCTCGTTGACGACGTTGAGGACTATCCGGTGATGCGGTCTTTGGCCGAGGTTGTCGACAACCGATTTCCGAAATGAGTGCACAGTTGCCTGCTGCCGGAAGAAGCTCTCTGTGCATCATTAGCCTGCTTTGTCACTAATGCGCAAAACACAAAAAAGCCTGCATTCCTGCAGGCTTTTTTGTGTTCGATATAAAGCAATCATACTTTTCCGGTGTTCACAAAAAACGGAGAGGATCAAACAGTAGAGACAGCATGTCAGCGCCGCAGCAGAAAGAACTGTCCCATCGCAATCAACATTCCCCATAAAAACCCGCCGCAGACTTCGAGCCGGTTATGACCGAGAGTGGTCTTGAGAAGTTTGTAATCTATAACCTTGTCGCTGAAACTCTTCTTCAGAAGATCGACAATGAAGTTAATGGCTTCTGCATTCTTGCCGGTAGCCTGACGCACGTTAGCCGCATCATACATCACGATTGCCGCGAAAATTGCCGCAACAGAAAAGGCAACCGACCCGAAACCGTGATTGAAGCCGACAGAAAAAGAGAGTGCAGTTACAGAGGCGGAATGAGAGGAGGGCATTCCCCCCGAACCGAACAGCGAGATTGCCCGTTTCTTTCCTGAGAGATAATAGAGGCACAGCTTGATGAGCTGTGCCGTTATAAATGCCACGAAGGCTGTCCACAAGGGGACATTCGATAGAAAATCAGCAAATCCATTTATCATATGCATTCAACTGAAAAGGAAGACCCCTTTTTTTCAAGTAATTAATATTCGCGGGCTTTTATAAATAGAGGGGATAAGGGAATAACCGCAACGGATGCAGAAAGAAGAGCACTTTTAATACAAAGGGCCGCATCTCTGCAGCCCTTTTATTTGTCAGAAAACCAATATGCCGTCACTTGGGGGCGGTCATGAAAAACCGGCGTTTTCCTTTTAATTTAAATAAAAAACACCGGTTTTTACCAATCCTTCCGCCCGCAAGGGGACAACCAACAATGAGTTTTGTGAGTCCCCTTAAAAGTGACAGTAATTTTTTTACCCTTTGATCAGCTGCTCAACAGATACCACTGAACCGTATTTTGCCTTGAGAGCCAGAAGACCTTTTTTCTGCTCGGCATAAATCTCAAAAATGCGGCCGGGAACGCGCGGCTCTTTCTTGAAGGCCTCATCCTGAAGGTCAATACGTGCGATGATATTATCTACGTAGAAAGAAAACTGCTTGTCGTAGAGTTCTTTCGGATAGGGCTTGTTGATGCCGTCGAAGAGTTTCTTGAGGTCTTCGTATTTGGGGATAAAACCGATAGGAGTCTCAATCGCTTCAGCGTCGCCGTTGGCGCGCAGCTCAAGCCAGCCGAGCCAGACTTTTACGTCCTTCTTTTCTCCGAGAAGCTTCTTGCCTTCGCCGCCGCGCGCGCCGTGAGTGAGGAAGTAGTTCAGGCCGGACATGATCGGCTTGTCTTTGATCATCGGAGAGTTATAGAATTTGAACTGAGCGTCCATGTAGTCACCGAGCGCGCCGGGAATAAAGGGAGCATTCGCCCAGGGCTCGCGGTTGACACCGGTCTTGCCGACCTCAGTTGCGGTAGCGGCTGAAACGACAGATGCTCCGATTACCACACCGTGGTCAGGAGATTTCGCAACCCACACCGGAGGCATAGTGTCCGCATCGCGTCCTGAATAGGTGATGACCTTCACATGAACACCCTTAGAATCTTCGGCATCTTTGGCGTTGTAGTTATCGATCGCGGTATTCTGAAGTGTGCAGCGCGAGTTGGGATGTGACATGGGAACGGGTTTGCCTTCGCTGTTTGTTTTGCCCTGGAACCACTCACCCTGAAAATTCACTCCCTTTGTGGGAACGGGATCGCCGTCACCAGCCCAGTGCGGATTGTTGTTCTCGTCGATGAGAATGTTAGAGAAGATAACTTCGGTTCTCTCTTCGCGCAGACATTTCATTAGGAAAGGATCTCCCTCCCAGTTTACGTCTTCTACGATACCGAAAATGCCTTTTTCGGGGTTGATGGCGCGTACTGTTCCGTTGCCGTCGATCCAGATCTGGGCAAGGTCGTCACCGATGAAGTCTGTTCCGACCATTGCAGTGGTAGTCTTACCGCAGCCCGAGGGAGCGGCGCCGGCCATGTAGGTCTTGCGTCCGCCGGGGCCTGTCATACCGGTGATGAACATGTGCTCAGAGAGCTCTTCGCCGATCTGATAGTATGTTGCGCGGTCGATGGCGAAACGGTGGTTACCTTTTTTAAGAAGAAGAGTGTTACCCGCATAAGTGCAGAAAGTTGAATAACAGGTCTGCCAGCTTCTGTCCATATAGATACGGGCTTTTTCGACGTCTTCGGGACGGTTTGTCCCCTGGCTGTGCACGTTGGTGAAGAATGTTCCGCAGATTTCTATCTGTTTGTCGAAATTGTCGAAAACGTTTCTGTAAAGAAGGTTACCGCTTGTCTGCACGTACGCTGAAGAGGTGATCATCAGAGCGGGGATGGCGGCTTTCGCGCCGACCGGTCCGCGGTTAAGGAAGGCGATATACATGTCGAGTCCGTGCATGATGCCCTTCATGTTTTCTTTCACATACTTCAACGATTCGCTTCTGACTTCTTTCTTCGCGAGCGAGCTTATATCCTCGTCCTCGTTTACGATGTAAAGGGTCTGTTTTACAAGACGTCCCTGATCCTGGGGAAGGTCGAAGTGAATGGTATGGTTTTTGATATTGAGCTTCTTCTCTTCGCCGCGCTTGATGCTCTGCTCTTTCATGTAGGCAGCATCCGCCGGATCATTGCTGATGATAAACACATTGTCGGGTTCGCACATGGAGATACTGTTTGCGATCTTTAAAAGAACCTCTTCATTCTTAATCTTGTTCAGCTTCGCAAGATTGGCGGCATCCAGTTTTGCCGAAAAGAGCTTCTTCGCTTCTTCAATCGTCTTTACTCCACCGACTTCGGCGAGAATATCGACTCCTTTTTTCATTTCAAGCATAGGTTACTTGTCTCCTTAAAAAAGATTTTATAGGGAACTTCGAAAAAGTACCGACCGGAAGGATGCGCTGAGGATATTGATTCATACCGAAGTTCGCTTCCGGATTATATCGGCCGGCTGCACCGGCGTGTGATTCGGAAGTGTTGAAAAGATTTTCCTGGTGATCCCCCCGCACCCTGAAGCGGACAGAAGGAAATTCACTTTTTAATCTTTAAATTCGAACTTCGAAAATCACCTATTGACACCCTGACTTGCGGTAGTTTTTCGAAGTTACCGGTTGTTATGAAAAGAACGGAATTTGCGCGCTTACGCGTTAGTGGGCAAATTATTGAGAAGCTATTTTTACCCCCCCTTACGTCAACGAAAAAAAGGTAATTTTTGAGATTAATCAGAAAAAATCGCCCCGTTAGCCGCCAATAACGATTCTGTTAATCTTCACGTTACGAATACCGATCATAACCGCGTATAATTTAAGCAGGATTTTTTTTAACGAGCCGATGATTCACCGAAGAACACGCAATGCAACATCGCGCTTTGAGAAAAAAGAGGGGGAATGCAGCCGAACAGACAAGGGGGAAAGAGAAACAAAAAGCCGCCGGAAGAATCCGGCGGCTTAATGCATTCCCGAGGGGGTTCGAACCCCTGTTACCGGGATGAAAACCCGGTGTCCTAGACCCCTAGACGACGGGAACAAATTTTACCCTTTCGGGATCTGAGACGCCGGGGAATCGAACCCCGGACCCACTGCTTAAAAGGCAGTTGCTCTACCGACTGAGCTAGCGTCTCAACAGATAAACCATATATCTGTGAGGGCTACCGCTGTCAAATAAATTAAGGGAACCTCTGAAAAATATTTTTTGATCTCCCCTAATGAGCATCACCCCACGAACGGCCGGTGCCGATATCGACCGCAAGAGGGACAGAAAGATCCATCGCATGCTCCATATTCTCTTTTACTATCGAAGAAACTTTTTCGATTTCAGATTCGTGCACCTCAAGCACAAGTTCGTCGTGCACCTGCAGCAGGATGCGCGAGCGCATGCCCGAAAGCGCGGCATCTATTCGCACCATCGCTATTTTTATCAGATCGGCCGAACTGCCCTGGATCGGGGTATTGATGGCGATGCGCTCGGCCCCCTCCCGGCGGAACTGCACCGAAGAGGCAATCTCCCTTACAAAACGGCGCCGTCCGCAGAGCGTCTCGACATAGCCGTTCTCGCGGGCGAATTTTACCGTACGGTCAATGTATTCGCGAAACCCCGGGTAACTCTCGAAGTAGCGGTCGATAAAGGCTTTTGCCTCATGGATGGATATATCAGCCTGCTTCGAAAGACCGAAGGGGGAAACGCCATAGATAGTCGAGAAGTTGATGATCTTCGCCTGTCGGCGCATCCAGTCTTCGACTTTGTCGTAATCGACATTAAAGGTCTTCGCGGCGGTCAGTCGGTGAATATCGGTATCACCCGCGAAAGCGCTGATCATATTGCTGTCGCCCGATATGTGCGCGGCAAGCCGCAGTTCGATCTGCGAATAATCGGCCGAGAGAAGCATGAAGCCTTCGGGCGCGACGAAACCTCTGCGCAGCTTTTTACCAAAGTCGTCTCTGGCGGGAATATTCTGAAGGTTCGGGTCTGACGACGAGAGACGGCCGGTGGCGACGACGCTCTGATTGAACGAAGTGTGAATACGTCCGGCTGAGTCGGCGAGGCCCGGCAGTACGTCGATGTAGGTATTCTTGAGTTTCGCCAGTGTACGGTAGCGGATGAGCTCATCGACGACAGGGTGAGCGTTTTTGAGCGATTCGAGCACGCTGATATCGGTCGAGTATCCTGTCTTGTTTTTTTTGACGGGGGGAAGCTGCAGCTTCTCGAAGAGCAGCGTCCCCAGCTCGCGCGTCGAATTTATGTTGAATCTTGCCCCCGCATGTTCGTATATCTTCTTTTCACAATCGGCGATCATCACCATATTGTCGCGCGAAAGATCGGCAAAGTGACGAATGTCGATCATGATGCCCGCGCGCTCCATCTTCGCGAGCACCGGCACCAGAGGAAGCTCCATCTCATAGAAGAGTTTTCTGAATTTCTCGCTGCCCTCGATCAGCGGGCGCAGAGTGTTACAGAGACGCAGAGTGATGTCGCTATCCTCTGCCGCATAACGTGTAATCTCTTCGAGCGGAACCTGACGGATATCCAGCTTCGATTTTCCGGTGCCGATCATCTCTTCATACGTGATAGTTTTATACGAAAGATATTTTTCCGCAAGGTCATCCATATTGTGAGGCATCTCGGGGTCGATCAGGTACGATGCGATCATGGAATCGAAAGCCACGGGAGAGATTTCGATGCCGACGGTCGAAAGCACCAGCATATCGTATTTGATGTTCTGCCCGACCTTCGCAATAGAAGTATTTTCACAGATTTCTTTGAGCAGCTGCAGAAACTCGTCAAGAGAGTACTCGGAGGCGGAGTCGTTGAAAAGGCCGCCGCTCTGCAGGGGGAAATACCACCCCTGCCCTTCCCGCAGCGATATGGAAACACCGACGAGCTCAGCCTCGAGAGGCCGCACCGAGGTCGTTTCAGTATCGATAGAAACGAGCGGAGATCTTCGAATCTCGTCAAAGACACTTTTAAGCAAAGGGCGCGTCGTAACCGGAGTGTATTCTGCGGCGGTGATTTTGATTTCTGCTTTAGGTTCATCTTTTTCAGCGCGGGGGGATGCGCTTTGCGAAAACTCTTTCGCCAGCGAACGCATCTCGAGGCGCTCGAAATATGCCGCGACATTTCCATTGCTGAAACCGTTGAATGCTGCAAGATCGAGCGAGAAATCAAGCGGCACATCGGTGCGGATGGTGACAAGGTCGCGCGATAGATATGCGTCCGGTTTTGAACTCCCGATCTGTTCGCGCAGCTTACCCTTGAGTTCATTCACATGTTCATAGACAGCATCGAGTGAACCGTAATCGCTTACGAGTTTCTGTGCGGTCTTGGGGCCGACCCCCTTGACCCCGGGTACATTATCAGAGGTGTCGCCGGTAAGCGCCATATAGTCGATGATTTTCTCGGGGGGAAGTCCGATTTTTTCGATAACCGCCTCCCTGTCATAGATCTTGTATTCGCTCACCCCTTTGGTGTTGGCGTATATTTTCACGTTGTCCGCAACCAGCTGATAGGCATCCTTGTCGCCGGTGACGAGCATCACCTGCAGCTGTTCAGACGAGCAGCTCTTCGCGATCGTACCGAGCACATCGTCCGCCTCATAACCGGGGGCAATGAGGATTGCAAAGCCGAAGACCCGCACAAGCTCCTTGATCTCTTCGATCTGGCTTCGCAGATCATCGGGCATCTTCTGCCGGTTCGCCTTGTATTCGTTATAGAGTTCGAAACGGAAAGAGCGGTCGGGGGGATCAAAGGCAACCGCGATGTAGTCCGGCTTCGCCTCGCGCACGAGCTGCAGCACCATGCGCGCGAAACCGAAGATCGCCGAGGTGTTCTGCCCCTTCGAGTTTATCAGAGGCGACGCCGCGAAAGCGTAGTATGCGCGATAGCACAGCGCGTGTCCGTCAATCAGATAAAAAGTTTTCATACTCTCAAGAAAAGCGGCGGGGGGAAAAATGACAATCGTTTTTTACTCAAAAGAGCTTATCCTGTTTCTTCCGATTTCAAGATCATCGCTTGCGCATTCAGGGCAGCGTTTTGCGGGAAAGCCGTTTTTCTTTTCTGAGCTGTATCCGCATTTTTTGCAGATTGTCTTTTTCGACTGATAGAGCATCGCATCCGCCATTTCGATGAGCAATTCTGAAACTTTATCTTTTTTGTTCTCAATATCTTTCCAGTCGGCATTGACCTTATTCCGGACCTCGTAGATTTCCGCGAGATTATTAATGCCGATCCTGGTTTCGATATGCGCTGCATTATCCCTCAATGAGGAGATACCGAAGCTTGAGGTAATCGATATTGTTTTGTCCTGGTACTGAACCTTCTGCATGGATATTGTCCTGCCAAGCTCATAAGCGACATGCCGGGCTTCATTGAGACCGGTTTCCGGCAGGATGACCAGAAATTCGTCACCGCCGTAGCGCCCAGCAATGTCCGATTTTCGTATGGAATTTTTTATTATCTTGCCGATCATCGACAGAATGATATCGCCCGCCTGATGGCCGTACCCGTCATTGATCTCTTTAAAATTGTCGATATCGAAGAAGAGCACGGAAATATCACGGTACTTTCTGACCGAGAGTTCCCGCTGCAGATGTTCGATGACAGAGCGGCGATTGTCCAGTCCCGTCAGCTCATCAATCGTCGCCTGACGGGTGATCCGTTTGAGCTCCAGGTATTTTTTCAGCTGCTCTTCAACGGTAATCACAAGCAGTTTTTCTTCGATTGGTTTTTTCAGATATGCAGCGGCGCCGATCTCTCTTCTTTCAAGGATAAGCCGTTCATCCGCGACTGCGGAGAGAAAAATAAGCGGAATCTTGCAGTGTTTGGGATTTCCCGCGAGACGATTGTGAAACTCGTCGCCCTTCATGTTCGGCATATTGTAGTCGCAGATGACGACATCCGGAAAATATTCATACACTGCGTCCAGTCCCTGTTTGCCGTCAGAGGCGATGATGAAATTCTCGAAACCGTTGCCGAAAAGATATCTCATGATGATATCGCAAATATTTTTGTCATCATCAATTATCAGTATCTTTCCTTTCTTGTGATCAAGCTCATCTTCGCCGATATGATCAGAAAATATGGTCCGCAGTGCTCTGGAATTCATCCTCTCTTCAAGATCTGCTTCGATCAGTTTTCTGGTATCACCCCTGTTCCTTGGACTGCTCTTCTCTTTCAGGAGATCTTTCTCCTCAAAATGTCCTCTTCCCTTCTTCAGCTTCAATACAAAACTTGCCCCGCGGCCTTCGCCCTCTGAAAACGCGTCTATCTCGCCGCTCAGCAGTTTCGTTAATTGTATTACAAAAGCGAGGCCTATGCCCGTTCCGTGGTACCGGCTGTTTATGCCTTCATGGGCCTGTTCAAAACGGTTGAAGATCATCGAGAGTTTGTCGCGGGGGATACCGATTCCGTTGTCGGTGATTCTGATTTCGATGAAATCTTTGAGATCTCTGAGGCGCACGGTAATGACGCCGCGCTGCGGATCAACAAATTTGACCGCGTTTGACAGCAGATTATCAAGTATCTGCTCGAGCTTTTCAGAATCAGTATAAAAATCTTCAATGCGGCGTCCGGGAAGATCCTTAACAATCTCAATACCGCTGGACATAACTGACGAACCGTAATAATCAAGAAGCGTCTCCAGAAAGGAAACCGGGTCAATCCTCTCGATTTTCAGTTTGATGCCCTTCGAGTCTATCTTCGCGAGTTCGAGAAGCTTATCGATTGAATTTTTGAGCCGAAGTGATGACTTGAAAATGATGTCAAATTTTTCCTTTTCCTTCGCGCCGGTATTCTTGTCGAAACGCATGGCCAGATCCGACAGATTCAGAATAACCGTAAGAGGCGACCTGAAATCGTGGGTGATATTGGCGATGAAATCATTTTTGAGTTTGTCAAGCTCCTTGAGCTGGTTATTCGCCTGCTGCAGCTCGGAGGTCCGCTCGGCGACAAGATTCTGAAGTTCCAGGTTGTGGTCGCGGACCTTCTGCATCAGCAGTATCGATCGGATGGCGCTGGACAACTGCGAGGGAATATTTTCATACATATCCCCCTGGAGCTGATTTATTTCCATCAGGATATAACCGAGAGAGATGTCCTTATAATAGAGGGATGACAGATACCAGGACTTGCGCCTTTCAAACAGCCGGCATCCCTCAGGGACAATATTGACCGTATCGAACTCGCCGCCCGCATGCGGAAGCTGACAGTCGCCGGCCAGATCATATGCCGCGATAAGTTTTGATCTTTTACGCGACTCATCGCAGTAGAGCGCCACACAGCAGGATTCGAATCCCACCCGGGGAAAGTAATCCGTGATGCAGTTTTTAAATTCTTCGATGGTCAAGGCCCCGTTGAGAACCGTAGTGACGAAATGGTGAGTATAATAGCTCTTGCTCAGCTCTTCCTTCTCGCGCAGAATATTTCTCATGGCCAGATCCTGCACAATCAGCAGCGCACTTTTCCAACTCTCTTCAAGGCGCAGCAAATCGGCGCCGGGCTTAACCGAGGGTTTGACGAAGAACATCACCGCGTTAACCACATGACTCCAGGCCGATGCGTCTACTCCATAGCCGAAACTGCTGACGATCAGTTCAGAGAGGGTTTTCAGAAAGATATCATTTGTTCTTGATCCCAGACTGCTGATTACCGCGCCGCTCAGGCGCTCTGACCACTCACGGGAAATATCAGAGGGAACCTTCTCTTCAAACTGACTTTTGATTTCACCGCCGAGAGCCCGGCGGAATAAGAGTATCTCGACCTCAGGATCACCGTGAAAAGCCTCATCAGAATCGATGCCGCTCGAGTACAAAACCAGCGAAGATTGCAAAAAAGGGAAACAGCCGCACGACCCCCGAATCACCGCGCGCGTCGGAAGAAATATTTTATCGGGAACCGGGAGCCCTCTGATCTGATCGAGCAGGGTAATTAAGGCTCTTTCGCCGAGCTCATACATGGGCTGCGCAACAGTTGAGAGCGGGGGGATAAAACTTCTGCACGCATCCGAATCATCGAATCCCGTCACCGCCACATCTTCAGGAATACGATACCCCTTTTCAACCAGCATTTTTGTCAGATAGATAGCCATCGTATCACTGGCACAGACAACAGCCTCGATGCTCTCCATCCTGTTCACGAATTCGGTGAGTTTGTTTATTGTTCCCGATATGTACGAGGATGCGCGGGTGTCGCCGGTGAACACGAGATCCTCATCGTAGGGAATATCATATTCGCTCAGGGTCTTTCGATAGGTATCGAAGCGGGCGGCAAATTCCGGATTGGCTGAAGGGCCTTTGAGAAAACCGATTTTGCGATAGCCGTGATCCTTGACAAGATGCCTCAGCAGTTCATGAAGACCGGAATCATTGTCGATATATACGCCCGGTTTTCCCGGAAATTCAACACCGATACTGACACAGGGTTTGGAAAGAATGACCCCGAAGAGCTCCTGCATGTGTTCGACAGTTGTGGTGGTGAGAAAGACTGTTGTTATGATGAGAAACCCGTCAATCAGATCCGGATTGATAAGATCGAGAATGTCCTTCATATGGTAGGTGTTAGAGAGATCGTTTCCCCGCAAAAGATCTCCGATCGAAAAACACAGCAGATTTACATCGTACTTTTCAGCCTGTTCCACCACGCTTTTCCAGACAGCACTTTCGTAGCTGTCCTGGGTCCACATGAAAATCAAACCGACAGTCGGCCGTTTGTGCCCGTTGAGATCTGATGGAAAAGAATTTCCTTTTTTCATAATCGTCCGAAATAGCGGTCAGCATCATTTTTGAGAACTTCCGCGAAACATTTCTACAATGTATCATACGATTCCCGTAAATCAAGCGCAATTCGTGATATCCGCCGAGAGGGGGGGGGAAAGGGTCAATCCTTCTTCTCGAAGAAAACCCTTTTCGCTTTGCCCTCCTGGCGGGGAAGTTCGCCTATTGCGAAGACGTCACCCTTGGGACTGAAGCCGAGAGCCTCTTTCAGAGCCTTCTCGACGACATAGCCGGTCACGCCCGCCCCGGCTTCGACATTGACACGAAGATCACTGACACCCTCTTTCTGCTCGATAATTATCTGGTAGTTTGCGCCCACTCCGGGGATCTGCATCAGAGCCTGCTCGACCTGCCGGGGAAAGAAGTTCACCCCTTTGATAATAAGCATATCATCCAGCCGCCCGGAAACCGGCGCGATGCGCAGATGCGTGCGCCCGCACGAACAGCGGTCGCGCGAGATGACGCGCGAGATATCGCCGGTGCGAAAGCGTATAACGGGAAGCGCCTCGCGCGTAAGCGAAGTAATGACGATCTCGCCCTCTTCGCCGTCGGCGACCGGCAGGTGTGTTTCGGGATGAACGATCTCGGTCAGATAGTGATCCTCCCAGACGTGAAGGCCGTCATGCGCGCGGCAGTCCATACCGAGCGTACCGACGCCGCCGGTCTCGGTCATGCCGTATATATCGAAGGCCTCGATGCCGAGCCCGGCGGTAATCTTCGCCTTCATCGACTCGGAAAAAATCTCGGCGCCGAATATTCCGATTTTCAGATCGGGAAGCTCCGCCTTCTCCTGCTGCATGACCTCCATGATGTGTATGCCGTAGCTTACCACGCCGGTCAGCACGCGCGTTCCGAAATCGCGCGCGAGGCGGATCTGCCGGGATGTGTTGCCCGCGCCAGCGGGAACGATGAACATCCCCATGGCGCGCGCGCCGTGATACATGCCGAAGCCGCCGTTGAAAAGCCCGAACGAAGGGGTGATCTGCACCACGTCCTTCGATTCAGCGCCGGCCATCGCATAGCAGCGGGCCATGCACTCGCCCCACTGTTCAAGATCAAATTTTGTATAGGGCATCACGACCGGTGTTCCCGTTGAGCCGCTGGACATATGCATTTCGACGATCTGTTCTTTCGGCACACAGCTGAGCTCGAGCGGATATGCGTCCCTGAAGACGCCCTTGTCCATGAAGGGAAGTTTTGCGAGATCATCGAGACTCCTGATGTCTGCGGGATTCACCCCCGCTTCATCCATGCGCCCCTGCTGAAAGGTGTTGTTGCGGTAGACATGTTCGACGATCTTTTTGAGGCGCGAAAGCTGCAGGGCGCGAAGACCCTCAAGCGGCATGGTCTCCTCGTTTATGTTGAAAAAAAACTCACTCATAGACTCCTCACAAAAGGAAATAAATTTCCGCACTGCCGCGGATAATTTAAGGGCAGTCACAAAACCCCTGACTGGTTTTTAATTCCGCCCTTCAGATTCTTATTTCACGGCCCGCGTCAAAGGCGCGCTTATTCATATCGGCGAAGCGGGGCTTTACCGATTTCTCTATCGCCGCGTACCACGACTCGACAGAGAGGCCGAGCTCATTCGAGAGCGCGCCGAGAAGTACGGTGTTCGCCGACTTTCCGCTTCCGGCGCTTTCGCCGAGAGCGACGGCATCGAAGTACACGAGGCGGGGAAAGGCTTCGCGAAGCCGCCGGGGCGCATCTTCAGGATACTCCGCCGCGCCTGATGAGACGGTGACGGGAATCAGAATCTGCGAGCTTACGACGGCTAATCCCCCCGCCGCCAGATAGTCGCGGTAGCGCAGCGCCTCTATACGCTCGAGCGAGCACAGCACGCGCGCGCAGCCCCTTTCGACGAGCGGGCTGTAGACCTTTTCGCCGTAACGGATCTGCGCGACAACCGAGCCCCCGCGCTGAGCCATGCCGTGCACCTCGTTTGTCTTTACGTCAAAGCCCTGCGCCATCGCCGCCTGCGCGATAATCTCGCTGGCCAGCAGAATGCCCTGCCCGCCCACACCGACAAGCACGATGCTTTCTATATCATATCCATTATTGCTCATGGTCAGCCTCCGAAATCGCGCCGAACGCGCACAGCTGCGCGCACATCGTGCATCCTGTACAAAGTTGTGCATTAATGACAGGCTTTCCCTGTCCCGCCTCTATCGCGGGACAGCCGAGTTTCAGGCACTTGCGGCAGTTTCTGCATGTGTCCGCGGCGATTTTGAGAGCGGGTCCGGTATTTTTTTTAACATGCAGCACGCAGGGCGACACCGATACGATCAGAGAGGGCTCATCCGCGGCGAGTTCTTCGCCGATCGCCGCTTCGGCTTCGGCGAGATTGAGCGGGTTGATCTCGCGCACGCGCCTGATTCCGCAGGCGCGGCCGATTTCGGGTATCGACAGCGCGGCGGTCTTCTCTCCCATAAGAGTCAGGCCGCTGCCGGGGTTTTCCTGATGGCCGGTCATGGCGGTGATGCGGTTATCCACGACGATGATGGTCGACGAACCGCGGTTGTAGGCGACGTCGATAAGGCCGGTGATTCCCGAGTGAAAAAAAGTCGAGTCGCCCACCATGCCGACCACCTTCTTCGGTTCGCCGGCCCGGTCCATGCCGTGGGCCATCGATACGCCGCCGCCCATACACAAAATTGTATCCATGCGGTCGAGCGGCTTGAAAGCGCCCAGACTGTAGCAGCCGATATCCCCCGTCACCACCACGTCAAATTTTGTGAGCGCGTAGAATACGCCGCGGTGGGGGCAGCCGGGGCACAGCACGGGCGGCCTGCCCGGCAGTTCATCATTTTTCTGCGGGGGGATGAGCGACGCCCCCTCGAGGGTGGTCTGCGGATCTTTCAGAGCGCATCTGTGCTCGTAGAGCGCACGCGATCGGCGCAGCGTATCGGTAGAAAGCTCGCCGATAACGGGGACAACCTCTTTGCCGGTGCAGGCGATACCCATCGCGCGGACATGCTCCTCCACAAATGGATCGAGCTCTTCGACCACGAGAAGATTCTCACATTCACCGGCGATCTGACGGATCAGCTTATCGGGAAAAGGATAGCACATGCCCAGTTTCAGCACGGTGGCTTCGGGCCAGACCTCCTTGACATACTGGTAGGCGATGCCGACGGCGATGATGCCCAGGCTTTTGCCGCCCGGTTCAAGCCTGTTCGCGGGCGAATTATCGGCGGCCTCGGCAAGCCGCGCGAGGCGCTGTTCAACCTTGACGCGCATCACGCGCCCCCACATAGGCAGAGGCACAAAGCGCGGCGGATTTTTCTCGAAGGCGATCGCGCGCGGAGAATTTCTGCGCTCCTCTTCGCGCACGACAGAGCGCGAGTGGCTGACACGGGTGGTGCTGCGCAGAATCACCGGGGTCTCATATTTCTCAGAGAGCTCTATGCCGAGAGCGACAAAATCCTTTGCCTCCTGGCTGTCAGAGGGCTCGAGCACGGGGATGCGCGCGAATCGCGCGTAGTGGCGGGTATCCTGCTCATTCTGCGAAGAGTGCATGCCGGGGTCATCGGCGACACAAAGAAGGATGCCGCCGACCGTTCCCGTGTAGGCGAGAGTCATAAGCGGGTCGGCGGCGACGTTGAGCCCGACATGCTTCATGGTGACGATGGCGCGTGCACCGGTGTAGGCGGCCCCGGCGGCAACTTCGAGCGCGACCTTTTCGTTGGGCGACCACTCGCAGTAGATATCGTTCTTATATGCGACAGCATTCTCTAGAATTTCGGTGGAGGGGGTTCCAGGGTACCCGACGGCCACCGTCACACCCGCCTCGTACGCACCGCGGGCGATAGCCTCGTTTCCGGAAAGAAGAGTCATGATTTCACCTGTATAGGCAGTTCCAAAAATTGCCTTCTGAGAAGATTTTATTGCGCTTTTCTCCGGGTTTTGAGAACCGCGCGATATGAAGAATTGCTTTTGTGACTGCCCTGTATTTATTTGTCACGAAATTTTCATGAGTGCATTACCGGAGAGTGTCTGCTGTTGTAAAGGGATTTTTTTGGATTTTCTGCATCCGGCGGCAGTCATTTATTTCGCATAACGTCTTATCCGCAGTTCTCTTTTCCGGAAGGGGCGTTATCCCGCAAAGGGCAGCAGCGGAGATTCTTCCGCTGGCGGAGCGGCCTCCGTTAAGGCGGAGCGAGGCACCGGGAAAGGGCTTCCCCCCCCGCCCCGTAAAGGTATCACCGCCCCTACCGGAGCCCCCGGCTGACGGAAGCTGCGGCACTTCATATTCGCACACGGCATCGGGTTGTTTTTGCGGCAATCCGGTTACATCCGGAAAAATTTGCAAAAGCACTTTTATTTTTGCCGCAAATCTCAGGAAGGGGTATAATAAATCTGCGGGAAACAACGGCATTTACAGACCGCCCTGTTTTTTTGCTGCGTTATTTTTTTTTAACGGGAGAGTCGGATGTCCGAAAAGAGAAGACACGTTCGAGTAAAACCGGATAAGGCGCACCCGTTAGAGATTCAGGTAATGGGGAGCGGTTTTCTTGATATCATGAATGCTCTGGATATCAGCGAAAGCGGAATAAGCATAGAAGTCGAAAGCAAATTTGAGGGATGCAACATCGCCGCGCCGGTCGAACTGATTATAACACTTCCGAAGAATATCACCTTTAAGGCCAGGGGCGTTATCAGGCACGCAAATGTCGAGATGACGAGACGGGGAATTTTCGGTGTGGAGTTCACCTGGATTCAGGATGGGTACTCCGAAAAGATCAAACACTATATCAAAACCAGAATGGCCGTGTTATAAACCGCAAAGGCTGCCGGCGAGATAAACCAGACGCTCCATGTCGCGAAGTCCGATCTTTCCCTTGTACAGCTGCTCCCTATCGTTCGCCTTAATCACGCGCTCGCAGACCGTTTCGGCCCTTGCCTTCGCAAGCTGATCGACACCCGTAAAGCCGGCTGCATAAAGAATCCGCGCAAATACCGGGCTCACCCACTGAATACGGCACAGATCGCTGACGGCCGAGAGCTGCTCGAGCTGCGTTGTGTGCGCCTTCAGCTCTGTAAAAAGCCGGCTTCTGCCTGCGGGATCCTCACAGCATTCGTAGAGATCCCTGGTTGTTTTAATTCCCCTTATTTCGAGAGCGGCGATAACTTTTTCGTCAGCGAGAGGGTCCTCTTTCAAGGGGTGGGGCTTGGGCAGCCATCCCCTCACGAAGCGCGAGAGCAGCACGAGGTAGTCAGGATCAATCGAAGATTTTTGTGCAAAGAGCTCTTCCGACTTCTTCGTCTTGAGCGCATCGACGACGCCGGCGACGCTCGAAACTCCCGCCGCCGCCAACTTTTTGATATTCTGATCAAGGCCTTCGCGCAGGGGCAGCATGCTTGGAATCAGATCGTCTTTGATCAGGCGCTCCTTCAGATAGGAGAGCGGCACTTTCGACAAATCGGCGTGATAGGGCATATGGCACCTCGCACCTTGTTTTTCGGCAACTATCCGGTTTTTTGCATACAGCCGGCAGAGTGTTTGGAAGCATATTTTCATGGGTGTTTGTGAATGTCCATACAAAAAGGCCGCCCCGGTCAGGGCGGCCTTTTTGTATGACAGGGGTGCTGCATCCGTTTACTGATCGTTTACTGTATAAGCAACGTAGCTCCGCTTGTTGCGGTGATATCGTTGCCAGCGGCGTCTTTTATCACGATCTCGACATAGGTCTTCGAGAACTCGTAATAGCTGCCGTCGCTCTTCTGAATAGCCGCATCCTCGGGATTCATGGTAAACGTCGAATTCGCTGCAATGCGGCAATCCTTCACTGGCAAACCGGTAGCAGACCAGCGCTGATAGTACACCTCGCCCTCATGGCCTTCAATCTCGTATACACCATACGCAGTGATATACGCGCTGGCACCCGACGGCATGTTTTGCATTGTAAAATTAAAGGAATACGCTGTTTCAAAATCCCATCCGAAGATCGCTTCGCCGTCATCGTTGAGAAGCGACGACATGCCGAATGTACCGGCCGCATATCCCTTGGCCGAAGAAAATTTTGAATTCAGGCCGTTCACGTTGTCCAGAGAGATGATCACGGTCTCGGTATATTCCGTTCCGTTAACAGTGACAGTCACCTCATATTCGCCGCCGGAGACGAGCGGATTCGCGGGATCGGGAACGAAGACATAGTTTCCATCCGCATCCTGCATTACATCGCCCTCGAGTTCATTTCCGTCAGAATCGGTCACGGTAATGTCAACAACAGCGCCCTCGGGAATTTCGATGTTCTCTCCCTGGATGACAAAGTTATCATTTTCATCGACATTTACGATGATCACACCGTCTTCAACCTGCACTGCGGTGCCTTCGGTCGTTCCGATACCGCCGCCGGTGCCGTTTCCTCCGTCAGCGCTCGCATAGACCAGGGTCGGTGCGGAAAGCTGCGTGCCCTCGGTTACCGTATAGGTGTAGGTAATGTTTTCTGTCTGCACGACGATCTTTGCCGGAACTGCGGATGGATCATCGGGAACAAAGATGAGATTGCCATTCGCGTCAAAAACGAAATTGTCTTCGTCTCCGATAACATTGCCGCCGGCATCCTTTACTGTAATGGTAACTTCGTCAGAAAAAGTGTAAGAAGCGGCTGTTCCGACAACGATGACGGGAGAATTTTCAGATGTTCCGAGCTTCCCGTTGATCGTATCGAATGTATATTCGACGGTCGTCTTGTTGTCAGAGGCGATGATGCCGTTTTCACCAATTTTAACGGTGTATTCGATTCCATCGGCGGTCGTAACGGTCAGTACAATAGCGCCGTCCACAACATGATCGGCAACGATATTGCCGGTTTGCGGATCGATCGTAACTGTGACAGGGTTGCCGCTTTCATCGACGGCCGATATTATCGTTCCCGAGCTGAGCTGCCATTGATATACCGGCAACCCGTTTTCATACGAAACGAGCTCCTGATCGGCGATATCCAAGGTGAGACCATCCGCGACGGTAAGAGATCCGCTGTCGAGTACTACGACAGTGTCATCGGCTGAAACAGAAGAGACTGAGCCGTTTTCGTCGAAATTGATCGTGTATTCCACACCGTCTTCTGTCTTGATGACAAGTGTGAAGGGACCATCTATCGGAACATCGGATGAAATGTTTCCCGTCACAGGATCGATTGAAATCACCGCATCGATCACCTTGCCGTCAGGGCCGAGGATCTCTATCTCGTAATCATCACTCAGCGTATACTTGCCGTCATCGACAACTGCAAGATCGAACGAAAGATCATCGGAAGCGACTTCGGTTCCCTTGTCATATACGAATGTACCGTTGATAAGATCTACGACAGTGTAAGAGGCAGTGACTGCCGCTTCACCGCTTTCAGATACGGTTACGGTGTAGACGTTCCCGCTTGTGCTGTCGGTTATCGTGATCGTAACCGGGCCGCTCGGTTCAGACTGTGTGACAAGATCTCCGGTTGCCGGATCGACGGTTACAGTAACGCTTTTCCCGTCTGTATCGACCGCACTGATCGATATGTTTTCGGGAAGTACATAATTGCCGTTATCATTCTGTACAGCGACATTGACCGAAGTGCCGCCTTCACCCGGAAGCGCGATCGCGCCATTGGCGGTGTCCGTGAGAAGATAGTCGCCGCTTGCCGCGGTGATCTCGCCCTTCTCGTTGACGACAACGGTCGTAACCACGCCGCCGCTTACAATCGTGATGGAGGCGGGATACGTGATCGCATCTGCCGTTACAAGATCGCCGGTAAGCGGGTCGATATGCGCGCTGATCACCACGCCTTGCGCGTTCTTCACGATAATCTCGTCGATTGAGTCCGAGAGCACATATACTCCGTCCTTCAGTTCGGAGATGACATACTCTTTCTTTCCGTCGATAAAAACTCGATCATCACCGTTGACCGTGATATGACCAGTCTGAAGGTTGAGCAGAACGGTCTCATCACTTTTGCTGCTCGTACCGCTGACGGCTACGCTGCCGTCCTCATTGATGAGCGCATCAACCGTGTACTCGCGTCCGTTGCTTTCAAAGGATATAGTGTATTCCGTTTCCGAATAATTTTCGGGAAGTTTTATCCTGATGTTTCCATTTTCATCGATGTACCATTCAACGACGCTGCCCTTCGAATCGGTGACGGTGAAGTCTGCAATTCCGTCGGCAAGCGCCGGGGTATCAGAATTCGTATTAACCAGTACTATTTTTTCACCATTGATGCTCACGATACCGTCTGTACCGACGGTGATAAGGAGCTGGGAGTTGGAAGTCTTATTGTTTATCGCAGGAGCTGTCGCGTTATCGCCTTGAGTTGACGGAGACGGTGGATTTACAGTTGAAGGGGTATCACCAGTCGCACCCGAAGATCCGCCGCCAGAGGTATCAGTCGATGAGTCGCCGGCGCCTGCCGGAACATCTTTAGCGGTCACATCAGCCGCAGTTGCATCGGTCGGGCTTACATCAGTCGCAGCTGCATCAGTCACGCTTACATCGGTCGCATCGGTAACCACTTCAATTTCAGGATTAGCGTCCAGAATGCTGGCTTTCGAACCTCCCCCGCCGCTGCAAGAGAAAAAACCAGTTGATGAAATAAATATCAGTGCTGCTATTACTATCTTTTTCATATCGACCTCCGGAGATCCTTCTCCATCTTTGGTTTACAGTATCGGAGAATTATGGAAAAAGTCAAGAAAAAATAAGCCCGGCGGGGCTTGTTTTTGATTAATTCATCAATGCGAGAGACAAAAAAGAGATTTTTTGCGGGGCAGTCGTGTTAACCGGCGGGTTTCATTTTTTAGTAATTTGCCGGAACCTTTGGAAGGGCTCTATTTCGCATGAAGCACCACTCTCGTATGGAAAACGTTCGCATTAGCCGAGAAATCAGCTATTCCCGAATATTTTTCTGCCGTAACGACAATACTCTGGGTCCCGATTCCCCCATCAGATTTCGACGATACCGGCAATTCATCTATAAAACGGATATCATCGACACAGCTGTTCTTCGATTGGATCAATAGCATTGATCTTTCCGTCGTGCATGAAAAATCAATGAATCTTCTGGATGAAGCCGGTACACGGAGACATCCTTCGATGGCGTTCTCCAGAATATTGGATAATATGCCGCCTAAATCGACCGGATCAATCCCGCAATTCTCTTCGATGACTGCAGTTATTGAAAGTTCAATGTTCTCGGATTTTGCCTTATCGGAAAAATACGAAAAGACATAATTTGCGTTTTTATTTTCACAAAAATTGTGCAATGTAAAACTTTCCACACTTTTCAGCAGATGACTAAAATGGGCAGCCGCTTCGGATACATTTCCCTGTTCGATCATGTTCAATGCCGTGCGCAAATGGTGCCTCAAATCATGACGCAAAAGCCGGATCTCCTCAATCGATGCCCTCTGCCGCTCCAGAAGCTGTTTGCCATGGCGGTTCTGCAGCAGAATCATCCGTTCGCGCTCCAGCAGCTTGTATTTTTCACTGAGTTGTTTGAATATGTAGTAAAACATCGCATAGAGGAAGAACAGCAGCACCAATAGAATATTAAGTGCAGCGAGCAGCACTGTCCCCTGATTTGACAGACGGTTCATGAGATAATAGCTGATAACAATAATGAATCCGGGAAGCCCGCTGAAAATCAACCAGCCTTTATCAATTTCAGACAGAACTCTTCTGTACTTGATCTGAACACAGCGGTGAAGGAAAATGACAATGAAGGTGTAGGTAACGATGCGCAATAGATTGTATTCCAGGACATTAAAGCCGAAATTTTTTTTGAGAGTTATGCACGGTGCTGTCCCCAGAAAACCGAGAAAGGTGGCCGTCATCACGGTGAATACCGTTTTTGAATTCCGCTGACCCGAAAGCAGATAGTAACCGATCATCATCGGTACAAATTGCGTCAAGAGCAGATTCTTGATATAATGCTCCGCTCCGAAATTTGAAAAAACAATACCTCCCCAAAGAGTTGATACCGTAACACATGCACTGATGATCAGCACAGTAAGGGATTTGCGATATCTGTTTTTTTCCAGCATGCAGAATATAAGTAAATTTGAAAGAGAAGTAACAAAGGGGGTCAGAAAGCCCCCGATAAAAGGCATGCTCATTTTCCCTCATACCTCTGGAGTGTTCATACACTTCACGATAATCATTAGCGGAAGTCATCGATGATGACTTCCGCTAACAAGTCAAATCTTAATACAGAAACTCTTTTGTAACAACAAACGTGCATTCCATAAAAGCGCTGCCGTCAAATGAACGCAGGGTGAACGTATCCCCGTTATTCAGTTCGGATATCGTCTTCTGAATTAATGCCATCCTGTACGTATCATCACCGGTAGTATCATTTTCCTTGAATTCCTGAGTCACCTGCAGCTGTTCCGATCCGTTGTTGAACGTGTAATACAGTATCGGAAACGTCGCTGAGGCATCAGCGAATGTTTTTGTCTCTGTCTCACCGATATTGTAGGTGTCACCTGCGCTTTTGCTGAACAGATACTGTTTCGCATCTGTAGTTGTCGGAGAATAGTAAACGCTGCCGTACAGTTCCATGTTGCCGCCGGCGTCACTGCCATTGCTCTGCAGCTTCGCGATACGAAGGCCGACCTTTATCCCCTTGCCTTGAACCGCAGTTGTCGAGCGCATGGTGTATTCACCGTTGAACACGGTGTTCGCGACTGTGTTATCGTCCACGAAACGGAGTTTGTATGATATGATCTTGCCGGCGTTTTCGGACGAGAACCCGCCCTCTTTAAGGAATTCGTCGAAGCCCTCAACAGAAGTGGCGACAGTCGTACCGCCGATAACCGTAATGTTGAATTTTGTCTCAGTCTTGAACTTGTTGAGAGCCGATTCAAAGCTCGCGTCATACTCGCCTGAAGTGGCGGTGTTGACGACAACATCAAGATTTGCCTTGATCGATTCCCAGGATTCTGTCGATTCGATAGTCAGGTAGGCAAGTCTTCCGTATGCGACCGAAGCGACGTATACCGGACGATATCCTCCGAAATCATCTATATTAAAATCATCATAGAGAAACGTTCCGGAAGCCTGGTCGAGATCAACTGTATAGAACGTCTGCATGAACTTGACCATGTACTTGTGTTTTGAGTTCGATTTGGAATAATCGAAACCTGCTTTTACGGACACTTCAACGGCGGGAGCGACATACTTCGCCCCGGCGGAAAACTTGAGGTCCATCTCGGTCTCGTCATTTATCTCCGTCGCCTCGTATGAGTAAATCGATGATTGTTTCGGTATTTCCTGCGAAAGGATCTCGTTATGGAAATCACGGTAGTTTGAAAGCGAGGGGAGCACCATACCGCTGACTTTTCCCAGTTCACCGTCGCCGGTTTTCACACCGGTAAGATCATATGAAATTTTAACCTTTCTCTTCGTACCGCTGGTCACCTCGACATACGATCCGTCATCGATGCTGCTGCCGATCAAAACCGATCCCGGATAAATTACATCAGAGCCGGGATTCAGCAATACCTGCGTATCAAATGCGGCCGAAGCCTTAAATTTCTGGGTGGTAGTTGTGTAGGTAACGGGAGTTCCCGTCTCGTCCAAAGTCTGTTCCGGTGTTCCGACAACAGGCTCTTCAAGAGCTTCATCGGTTAACGCCTTTGGGGTACCATTTTCGAGGTTTGCCGGCTGCGACAGGGCACTTATTTTCTCTTTCATTGATGCGATTTCTTCCGGTGTTGCGGTTCCCTCGCTTGTATCGTCGATTGAAGCATCACCTGATCCATCTTTTGATCCATCGCCTGAATCACCACACGACGAAAGCGCAAATACGCTTACACTGAGCAATACCAGTACGAACCTGAGCATACTTTTCATTGCGTCCTCCTCAAATAATCAGCAATAGAATTGGTGCAGCTCTTCCGGCAGCCCCGAGCTGATCTGCTGTCCGATCGGGGGCTCCGGAGAATCTGTCACTACGATCCGCCGCACCTTGCTGAGTGGTATCATTTGAAGGAAATTGAACCGGTCAATACTATTTAATTATTACTAAACATAAATTTTAGAATTGTCATATAATGTAGGTTTTCCGGCACGGATTGCATGTTTTTCAGCTCCCCTCTTTTCCTCCGAACAGGAGAAAAAGATACTCCTGCCTGACTTTTTTATACGTGTTTCGCAGAAGGGGGACGCTTGTGCCGTTTTTCATGGTGATCTTTTTCGCATCAATCGACAGGATGTACCGGACCGATACGATATGGGCAGCGCCGATCCTCATGAATTTTTCCGCAGAACGAATCATCTCATAAAGTTCTCCGACTGTCATACGAACGTCGTATATTGTGCCGTCTGACAGACTTATCTGCTGGTAGTGAGCCCTCGCCTTCGTTGAGACTATTTCCGTCGCATTGATGCGGTACATACCGGCTGTCGTTTTTATAAGAATACTGGCGGACGGTTTTTTTCCCAGCTGTACCAGCGCTCTGTTTACGGCATAACAGAGTTCCTTTTCCCTGACGGGTTTCCTGATATAATGAATCGCGTTAACCTTATACGCTTCCATAGCATGATCATCTGAGGAGGTGATGAAAATTATCTCGCACTGATCATTTCTTCTGCGCAGTGTTTCAGCGACCTGTGTACCTTTTTTTCCGGGCATATAAATGTCCAGCAGGAGAATATCGAATCCCCCGTTAGTTCTTATATGATCAAGCAAAACCAGCGGATCTTTAAATGTAAAATATTCGAACGCATAATCGGGCCGTTTCGCACAGAACGACTCTATTATTCGTTTTATGGCCGACAATTCCGTCTCGTCATCGTCACATAATGCGATGCGGATTGCCGTAACTTCACAAACTGGATCGTTATTATCCGAAGCAATAGCGTTATTCTGCAGCACTCCGGGTTCTGCGTTTTCTGACTTCGCCATTTCGTTTTCCCCGATATACCATGTCTTCTTCAATAAAAACTGAGGGCAGTTCAAAACCAAAGGTCAGCGCGTACAATTACCGGTCCGGTGACCTGCAGACAGTTTTTGCACGCTCGATTGTTTTGTCAAACAAACGGGATACGGGATAACGGGATTTGATAAAGTTGCAGACTATTGTGCATAACAAACTGACTGGCGAAGACGCCCCGGCTCTGTTTACTGCCGTTTTTTATTGGTATATCATCACAAATAAACTGGTCGGCAGCAGCTCTGGTTTTTTTATCATGTTGCAAAAATTAGTTGACGGCGGGAAAACGTTTTCCTATTATTATCGAGATGTTAAAACGACGATTATGCAGCCTTCAGTTCACCAAAGCTGCGGTAACCTTCGAAGGTTTTACGAAATCGCCGATTTTGTCAGGATTTCGTACGTCGGAAATGCCGCAAAAAAATGTGATTTTTTCCGAAGATTGCATTACAGTTATCCCGGTTCTTTTAGATTTGCTCTCTTTTCCCCCTGAACCGAAGTTTTTGCCGGCTGTCGCGACCAAACGTGAGAGTGTTTTAGCATAGGGGGCCTCGAAAATCACATTCAACCTGGATTTCTCCATAGTTTTCATAGGCATTTTCCGAGTCCGGGTAGAAAGGGTTTATTTTAGAGATCCCGATAACGGTTTGCGTGAGTTCCCTTTTCCTCGGCGGGAAGCCGCTTCGGCGTGATTGTACACTCCGGGGCACTTCCCTGCTGTGATAGAAAGAGATACTTATATTATAGAAGATTTCGAAATCCCCCTTCCCCCCTTGTAATGCCGCTGCAGGAGCGGCATTACGGCGGGTTCCGGGTCCATTTTGATATCTTCTGCAAAAGAACAAAATAAGGGGAGAAAAATTATGAAGAAAAACGTTTTCATGATCGCCGTGCTTATGCTCGCTGCGACGCTCGTTTCGTGCGGCAAGGGTGCGGCATCGAAACAATCGGTTACACTCATTCAGAATAAGCCTGAGATTGACGCGGCTCTGCAGGCGTACTCTGCACAATGGACAGAGAAGAGCGGCATACCGACAACCATCAAAAGTGTCGGCGGCAGCTCATCAATCACACTGGGGCAGCAGCTTCGCGCCGATTTCGCCGCCGGTGACATGCCCGACATTTTCATCATCGCGGGAATCGAAGACTATAAAGAGTGGAAAGACACCATTCTTGATCTTACAAACGAAAAATGGGCGAAAGACACCTCTGTGGCATTCAAAGTGGACGGCAAGGTAGTCGGTTTTCCCGTGGCGGTTGAGGGATGGGGAATGGCCTATAACGGCGATATGCTGAAAAAAGCGGGCATAGACCCCGCAACGCTCAATAATTACGACGCCTACAAAGCCGCCTTCGAGAAGCTCGACACGATGAAGGCAGAGCTCGGAATCAACTCTGTCGTTTCAATGGCCGCCTCTTCCGAGATGGGATGGGTAACCGCGCACCACAATTTCAACTCTCTGCTTTCTAACGGACTGCCCTACGGCGACATGAGTGTGGTCAATGACCTGCTCGCAGGCAAGGTCGATATGACCAGACTGCAGGAGTACGCCGACTGGGTTGAGCTTCTCTTCAAATACGCCGACAAGGCTGTTCTTACCACCGGCAACTATGACGCACAGGTCGGCGCCTTCGCGACCGGCAAAGCTGCCTTTCTGCACCAGGGCAACTGGACCGACCCCAACATGAAAGCTGCCAACGCCACTTTTGAGATGGGCTATGCTCCTCACGGCTCGATGAAAAAGGCCACTGACGGTATATTTGTATCGGCTCCCGCATTCTATGTGATCAACTCGAAGAGCAAGAATATCGAGGCGGCGAAGAAATATCTCGAGGACATGGTCTACACTCCCGAGGGCCAGGACTTCATGGTCAACAAGGCCGGCATGATTCCCGCGTTCAAGAACGTATCGCTCAAACCCGGCGGCGCACTCTCGAAGAGCGTGCAGGAGTGGGCGGCGAAAGGGAAAGTCTATTCATGGATGCAGTATAATTTCTCCGGCGATTTCCGCGACAAGACTCTTGCGCCGATATACAATCAGTTCGCGAACGGTGCGATCGACAAGGCGAAATTCGTCGAACTCATGAAAGGATCGCTCGAAGGGGCCAAATAAAGAGCCTTACTTTTTAATAAGATACTGAAGCCGCTTTCTGAAGCGGCTTCAGTCATAACTCCGCCGCAAATATTTTTTGTATCTGTATTTTGCAGTCGGCCGGGCCGGCGTTCCGTCGCGCCTTTTCAACCGGAAATGATGCCGTCGCGCCTGCCGGTACTCTCATGAAATTTTCCGGTTATTCAGAGAATTCACTTCTAAAGGCTTCATTTTCACAGGGAAGGGGGGAAATCATGCTGCTGGCACTATCGAATGAAAAAAGAAAACGGGTGGTCTTCTGGCTGTTTCTCGCACCCGTCCTGTTTGCCTTTTTTATGGTCATAATTATTCCGTTTATTCTGGGTATATATTATTCGTTCACCGACTGGAGCTCATCGGCACGCACCGCGGAAGGGCTCAAATTTCTGGGATTTCAGAACTACGCAAAAAGCTTCAGCGATCCCGGTTTTCTCTACTCTTTCATCATCACTTCGGCATTCACCCTCTTCAACGTCATTGCGGTCAACGTGACGGGAATTCTTCTGGCGCTGCTGGTGACATCGCAGCTCAAATTCAGAAATTTCTACCGTGCCGGGTTTTTCGTGCCGAATCTTATCGGCGGTCTCGTACTGGGTTATGTCTGGCAGTTTATTTTTAACAATGCCCTGCCCTCTTTCGGCACTTCGCTCTCGGGTCTGGCGTTTCTGGCGGATCCCGAAAACCTGGTGCTGAGCAAGGTATCCACCTCAATGATGGCTCTCGTCATTGTCGACACATGGCGCTCGGGCGGCTACATCATGATGATATATATTGCCGCTATTGAGAGCATTCCAACCGAGCTCAATGAGGCGAGTAAAATCGACGGGGCGACGGGCATTCAGCGCTTTTTCTTTATTACGATCCCGATGATCGCCCAGGCCTTCACGATCACGACATTTCTGACGCTGGTAAATTCGTTCAAGGCTTTCGATGTGAACGTCTCTCTGACCTCCGGCGGACCTTCGACGATGTTTTTAGGGAAACCGATTTTCGGCACCGAACTTCTCGCGATGAATATCTACAACACCGCCTTTATCGGCAACAATCTGGCGATGGGCCAGGCCCGTGCGGTGATCTTTTTTGTGGTTCTCGTCATGATCTCGGTCTTTCAGGTCTATACAAACAAAAAGAAAGAGGTTGAAATGTGATGAAAATCAAAAAGATTAATATTCAGCTTCTCATTCTTGAAACGGTCGCCTGTCTTCTTTTTCTGCTGTTCTTATATCCGTTCCTTCTGATTCTCGCCAACGCGGCGAAAGACTCGTTTTCCGTGACGCAGTATCCGACGGCGATGCCTGATGACTGGTCGATGGTATGGAAGAATATGCGCACCGTCATGATGATACCTACTATCCGTTACGGCTCATCGTTTGTATCGTCGGTGATAATTACCGCGCTGTCACTTCTGGTCATCAGCCTGTGCTCATCTATGGGGGCGTGGGTGCTTGTGCGCAACCGCACCTTTACTTCGCAGTTCATCTTTCTGATGTTCGTGGCCGCGATGGTCATACCCTTTCAGATCATCATGTTTCCGCTTCTGACGTGGTTCCGCTCGGTCAGCGATTTTACCGGCATCAAGCTGCTGCGCACCTACCCCGGCATGGTCTTCGCCTACCTCGGGTTCGGTCTCTCTTTTTCGATATTCATGTATCACGGCTTTATCAAGGGGATACCCCTCGAACTCGAGGAGGCGGCAACGATCGACGGCTGCACGAACTGGCAGATCTTCACGAAGATCGTCTGGCCTTTGCTGAAACCGATTCACGCGACGGTGATGGTTCTGAACGGCATCTGGATATGGAACGACTACCTGCTGCCGCTGCTCGTACTGGGCAAGGGCAACAAGGTGCAGACGATTCCGCTGGCGGTAGCGACCTTCGCCGGCGCCTATGTCAAACAGTGGGATCTGATCATGGCGGCGATACTTCTGGCGATCGTCCCCGTAGTGATATTCTTTCTGTTCGCGCAGCGATTCATCATCAAGGGTATCGTGGCGGGCTCTATAAAATAAGGCGGTACACCCTGCTCTGGCGCTTGCGGTCGTATCGCGCGTAGCGTTCGGGGGGAAGCTCCTGCGCGTCAACACGCACGAATCCGAGCGACTCGAAAAAGTCGCTCGTCTGCGTGGTCAGCAGATATACATTGCGCAGCCCGCGCCTGCGCGCCTCACTCATCCGCCAGCCGATAAGTTTCGAGCCGATACCGAGATGGCCGAAATTCTCATCCACCGCGAGGGCGGCAATCTCGCCGCCGCTGTCGCCGCAGGGAAGCAGCGCGCAGCATCCCCGCACCGAGCCGTCTGATTCGTACACCACGTAGTGGTCGAGCGTCTGAAGCAGATTATCCTCATCGCGCGACAGAAGTATCCCTTTTTGTATAGCCGGCTCCATGATGCGCAGAACCTCCGGAACATCCTCGCGCCGCATCGGCCGTATCGCGTCGAACTCCTCTGCGGTGATCATCGTGCCCTCGCCGAGAGCCGTAAAGACATCGTGCAGCAGCGCGCCGTCGACCGAACCGTTAAGGTAGTGGACCCGTCCTACGCCCTTCGCCGCCGCGACCGATCCGAGCCTGAGGATCTCGTATTCAAGATCGTCGAGGTTGTCGTTCATTTCGGCGAATTGCGCGGCCGCCTTCGGCGACATGCGCGCGATGCTCCCGCCCTGGAGCACGACACCCTCGTCGGGGAGCGCATGACCCTCTGCCCCGAACTCGAGATCATCGTCGAGATAGAAGAGCTTCTGGGCGCCGATCTCTTCGGCGGTGCGCGCAGCAAGCTCGAAACTGGAGAGGTTGTAGGGTTTTCCCGTCGATGACCAGCCGATGCAGGGCAGCACGGGGATATGCCCTTCGTTCAGTACTTTTACAAGAAGTTCGCTGTTGACGCGTGCGACCTGCCCGGTGCGGTGGTAGTCGACTCCGTCGCGGATACCGACGGCTCGGGCCCGTACCCAGTTGCCGATAAGCGCGTCGATCTTCTGGGCTGCGAGCTGGGCTAGCACTTCGTTCGCCACATCGAATGCCGCCATTTTGATGTACGGCATCATCTCGTCGGTGGAGACGCGCATCGTCCCCACCCGCTCGACAGGCATCTTCTGACTTTCGAGGATACGGTCAATGCGGTTGCCGGCACCGGGAACGAGCACAATGCGGATACCCGCGCGGTGCAGCACGCCGATATCCTGCACAAGGCTGGAGAAGCGCTGATCCTCTACAAGGTCAGAGCCTATCTGTATTACGAAGCGGCTCTCTTTAAAGCGGTGCGCATAGAGAAATACTTCGCGTATAAGGTCGACATGGCGGATATTTTCTGTGGACACTGGTTTCTCCGGTTTTGTAGTGTATACTGGTTAAATTATCGGATCCAATACTCATCCGGTAAAGTCTTAATGCAATTTTTAATATTTCAGAAAAAACGTCCGGCAAATGCCGCAGCAAGTTCGGCGCTTTTAATCGTCGCCGCCTTTGAGTCGAACCAGCCCTCCCACTTCTCGCCGGTCAGAACATCTGAAACGCAGCCGATCCACACCGCCGAAATTGCAAGTTTTGCGGCGACAGCGTACAGGGTTGCGGATTCCATGTTGATGATACCGGCGCCGAGCTTTCTGAACCTGTCGACTGCGATGTCCGTTTCACGGTAGAGCGCATCGATTGTTGCGGACGAGGCCGCCTTACAGCCGACAGAGCGCGCTTTATCAGTTATCGCGGAATCGGGCGCAAGCAATTCAGCGTCGGTGTAGTATTTCGAGGTGCCGTCGGTCACATACGCCCGTTCATCAACAACGATATCACCCTTTATAAATTCTGAGCAGATGGCGCCGCAGGCGCCGACTCCGATAAGTTTGGTCACGCCCATTACTCCAAGCTCTTCGATGATGATGGCGGCCTGCGGCCCGCCCCATATCAGCTGCTCGACAACGAGTATCTCGCTACCCCCTGAAATAATGCGGTGCACATTATTTGCATCAATACCATACAAAAGTTTGCGCTCAAGCGGTCGACAGCCGAGAATGTATTTTATCAGCGAAGAGGTGTACCTGTCCCGGAACAGCAGCATCGCGCCGTCAAAACGGGGGATACTTCCCCCGCCCAGTCTTTTTTGAAGTATCGTTTCCGGTTCGATATATCTCATATTTACCTCAGTGACAGCACTTGGCGATCGCAGCCTCGTAGATTTCAAGGCCCGCTTCGATCTGTGCGTCAGTGATGACAAGCGGCGTCAGAAAGCGAATGACGTTGCTGTGCGCACCCGCGTTCTCGATTATGAGCCCGTTCGCCGCCGCCTGCTGTATGATCTCTTCGACGAGCTGCGGGGCCGGCTCTTTGCTCTTCTTATCTTTCACGAATTCGATGCCCATCATGCAGCCGATGCCGCGCACGTCGCCGATCTGTTCGTATTTCTGTTTCCATGAGAGAAAGGCGCTTCTGCATCTGTGCGCGATTTCAAGTGAGCGCGCGCAGAGATTTTCTCGTTCGATTATTTCAATAACCTTGAGGCCGGCGGCGCAGGCGAGGGCATTGCCGCCGAAGGTGCCGCCGAGAATTCCCGCCCGCACGCCGTCGAAGATCTCGTCACGCGCGGTGACGGCCGAAAGGGGGATACCGCCGCCGATCGATTTCGCAGTTACGATAATATCGGGCTCACCGCCGAACTCTTTCCAGTAGTTGGCAACGAACATTTTTCCCGAACGGGCGAAGCCCGTCTGGATCTCGTCTGAAATCAGCAGTATGCCGTATTCGTCGCAGAGCGCGCGAAGGACTTTGACCCACTCGAAGGGTGCGTCGACGAATCCCCCCTCGCCCTGAACCGGCTCGAACACGACCGCCGCCACCGTCTCGGGCGCGACGCTCTCTTTGAAAAAATTACGCAGCCGTTCGATATAGTAAGCAGTTGCATCGTTATGCGAAACTGTTTCGGGGGCGCGGTAGAGATAGGGGTACTCGCCCCGGATTACGCCGTCGGGAAAAGGGCCGGTGCCGATCGAGTATGATTTTTTCGCCGTCATCGCCATTGCCAGCAGCGTGCGCCCGTGAAAGGCGCCTGAAAAAACTACTATATTCGGGCGCTTCGTGTACGAACGGGCAATCTTGACGGCGTTCTCGACGGCCTCTGCGCCCGAGTTGATGAACATGGTTCTGCGCGGGTTGCCGCGGACGGTGCAGATGCGGTTCATCGCTTCGGCAAGGGCAATGTAGGGCTCGTGAGTGGTGACTCCCATCATGCTGTGAAAGAATTTCTGCGACTGCTCTTGTACGGCCGCGACCACGTCGGGATGATTGTATCCAACGTTTAATACCGAGACGCCAGAGACCCAGTCAAGAAAAATATTGCCGTCGACATCTTCGACCATGGCGCCCTCGCCGCGCCTGATGACGAGCGGATATACACATTTGATCTGCCGGGGAATCGCGCGCTCGCGGCGCTCGATAATCTCGCGGGCTTTGGGGCCCGGCAGGGGCATTTTTACTTCAGGCATCGATTCTCTCAGCATGGTGGTTCTCCTTTTTTATAGATAAAAAAAAGGGGGGATTCGCATCCCCCCTTTATAAAGCAAAACGGTTTAGCGAATCTATACTATTTCATCTCTCTCCAGCGATCGATCGCACGGCGGCCCGCGCGCTTGCCTTCGTTATAATCGTCGTTAAGTATTGAGAGATCCTTTGTGGTACGGCCTGTATTCATGGTGACCGGGCAGATTTCTATCACTTCGATTCCCTTCGGAGGATTCTTGATGAATTCAATCGACTTGTTGTAGCGCTCCTCGCGCTCCTTCATGGCGCGCCTGAGCTCGGGATATTTTCTGAACAGCTGCGGGAGCAGATGTGTTTCGGTGAAACTTTTTTTTACATAGCCGTCGACCCGCGAACGGAGGACCATGATCTTCTTCGAGCCGTAGCGCGCGGCCGTCTCGACGGGTATTGAATCAGTGATCCCCCCGTCTGCGAGAAGACGCCCTTCGACACCGACAAAGCCCCGGTAGAGCAGCGGCAGCGAGCTCGATGCTTTCAGATAATCGGCTAGAGTGACCGGATTGGCGCGCACATAAAGCGGCTTGCCGGTTCGCACATCGGTAAGCGTGACATAAAAGTGTTTCTTCGAGGCCTCTGCGACATTGAGGGTTTCGTTAGTCTCGAGGTAGTTCCACAGCCAGTCCAGGTCCATATAGTGGCCGCCGCGAAAGAATTTCGCCTTGCTGAAAAATTCTGGCATCTGCATATATTTTGTATAGCAGCGGTAGTTACGGCCCGGCTGTCTGCCCAGATGCGATGCGAGATTGCACGCCCCCGCCGAAACGCCGTAATAGACGTCAAAGGGGTCAAAACGCATCTCGTAGAAATGGTCAAGAACACCCGCGGCAAAAATACCGCGCATCCCCCCGCCCTCCACGACAATCGCTTTTTTGAATTTCTCTTTCAATAGCGGCATCTCAGTCTCTCGCAACAACAGGTTTGCGGCGCATGATGGATGAGGCAAAGCGCATGGCAAGGAAAAAAATACATGTGAAGATAAAAATAATCCGTCCCGAATTATGCGTACTGACCGCATCAGGACAGAGTCCCGGATACCCATACTTTTTTTATTGCAATTTCATGGCAACAAGAGTTAACTACTAATGGATATGGATATTACCGGCTTTCTGAAAGCGGCAAGACGAGTATAACAGATTTATAACAACGGGAGACACAAAATGCCGAATCAATCCGCCCCGCTGAAGAGCTCTTCAATCTCAGATGATCTTTTTCTGGAAGTGCTGGTGAGAAATAACAAACGTCTCTTTCTCTCGTTTCTTTCAATTCTCGCCCTGGCCAATCTGGTTACTATCGCCATCAAGATATCGGGAAAGGGCTCCGAATACCTTTCATACCGGGGTATCCTGATCGAGTCTGTCTTCGCATTTCTTGTTCTGTTCACCGGTTTTTATCTCTCGGCAAAGCTGAAAAACCACTGGATCTCAAGTTATATATCCGTGACCGGAGTCCTTCTGAGTCTTCTGGTCTTTCAGTATGTGATATTCGGCGCGGCCGAGGTCTTCGCGACATTTTATATCTCATTCGTTCTTTGCGTGCTCTATTTCGACAGAAAGATTACTATTTACAATTTTATACTTACAATAATCATTCAAATTGCGCTTTTCCTGGCCCGTCCGGAACTTGTTCCCGCCGGTCCGGGCAGCAACGTGATGGTGCGCTTTCTCGTCTACGTGTGGGTGGCGATGGGGGCGACGGCAGGCGCAAACGCGACGAGAAAACTGCTCATTCTTGCGGTGGCCAAACAGAAAGAGGCGAAGACTACTCTTGAAAACCTGAAAAAAATGGCGGCGGCAATAATTGCTACGATCGAAGCGATGAAAGCGCAGAGCACAGAGCAGGATGAGATATCGGAACGGCTGATGAACATTTCGGAAAACCAGGCAGCCTCTCTTGAAGAGATTTCCGCCTCTCTCGAACAGACGGCATCACAGGCCGATCTCAACAACCGCACAGCCAAGTCGCTATTTGACGCGACCGAGTCTTCAATAAGTTCAGTGAATAATCTCAAGGCGATCAACGCCGACGTGCAGAGCGGCACAGGTTTGATCTTCAGCAACCTCGTCAGTATCAGAGAATACTCTTCGGGCACTTCTGACCATATCGCTCGCTCAATCGAGAAATTCAATATTCTGCAGGCGAAAAGCAGCGAGATTGCAACCTTTATCGGGGTGATTAACGATATCGCCGACAAGGTGAATCTGCTGTCGCTCAACGCCTCGATCGAAGCCGCCAGAGCCGGTGAACACGGCAGGGGCTTTGCGGTGGTGGCGGATGAGATTTCCAAGCTTGCCGAAGCAACCGCGAAAAATTCGACAGAAATTTCGAAGATCATCAACGAGAATTTTTCGCTCATCAGCCAGTCAAGCGAACTTATCAACCAGTCATCAGAGATGATGAGCAAACTTGACGCGTCAATCGGAGTCATCAAGAAAGAGATCGCCGGAGTCGGTTCAAAAATCGAAGAAATCGGCGGGGCGGTTGAGGCTATCGACAATCTGAACAAAAAGATTTTCGAAACGAGCGGTACGATAGAGAATTCCACAAACGAGCAGAAGCTCGCCACAGAGGAATCCAACAAAACGACCGCCGAAGTCTCGCTGAGCGCGATGAACATCGTCGAGATTTCAAAACAGATCGCCGACAACAGCCGTTCGACGGCTTCCATCGTGACTCAACTGGACACTCTGGCCAGGGAGATGGGCGAGTAAAGACCTTTCACGATGGCCGTTTTCCCGGTCATAACACCGAGCAATTTGTCTCTTTATAACTCTGCTGAAAAAAAAGTTGCGATTATACCCGCTTCAACGGTTAAAGAAAGAGCGGATTACCTTTCCCCCCGTGAAAAACGGCGGAGACTCTCTGCGGGAGCATACCTAGCCATGCAAATTATTATTGCCATCGTTTTCTCACATACGATTTTCATATCAATTCTTCTGCTGACGAAAAAAAACCGGCAGCTGCCGGATCTGATTCTTTTCGTCTGGTTCATGGTGATTGCCTTTCACTTCGGTATCCGGCTGCTTGGTTTTATGCCGGGTGATACACTGCACCTGTTCGAACAGATTTCCGGCGCTTTTGTCTTCGTACATGGACCGCTGTTTCTTCTGTACGTGCTCGCAAACGGACGCGAACATCTGCGGCCCTCTCTCGGGTGGCACTTTATCCCCTTCGCGCTGAATCTGATAATGATTCCTCTCCTGGTGTACATCGACAACTACTTCATCGATGTCACCCTCGGCTTTTTCAAGATAGGCAGCTGCATTTTTTATCCCGCTGTCATTTTGCGCAGGATCTCCCGTTACCATTCCATGATGGAGAATAATCTCTCTAAAATTGAATCCAACTACATGCTCTGGCTCAGGACCGTTATGTGCGGGCTTCTCTGTGTCGCGGCGCTGGCCCTTGTCAGTCTTATTCTCAACGAAAGCGGGATTCTGAAAGTTCCGATGCACGGCGACCGCTATACATTCGCCGCTTTTGCCGTTGTGGTCTACATCATCAGCTATTTCGGTCTACAGCAGACGGCTGTGTTTGTCGATATGGGTGATTTTTTCGAGGCGTTTGATACGGGGGAAGCCCCTTCGGATACCCCCGTCAAATACAAAAACACCGGACTCTCATCCGTTGAATCGCAGAAGAAATTCGAGGTAATCGAATCGCACATAAAAGAGAAGGGGTTGTACCGCGACCCCGAACTTACGCTGCAGAATCTCTCGGCGGAACTCGAAATCTCGCCCCACCATCTTTCACAGATAATCAATCAGAACACCGGCCTCAACTTCTACAACTACATCAACCGCAACCGTGTCTACGAGGTGATCGAAGAGTTCAGCCGCGGCGAACACAAACGCCGAAGCCTGCTCGATATCGCTCTCTCCGCCGGTTTCAATTCGAAGTCGACCTTCAACCGGTTTTTCAAAACCTTCACCACCCTTTCACCGAGCGAATATATCAGAAAGCTCTCCTGAAGGTCTCAACTTATAGGGCGGGCCGCCCGCATTATAAGCCGGGACGACACGCTCTTCCCGATGTGCTATAGATTTCTCCGTAATCACTCCGGCTGAGGCCGGATAAGGAGATATTATGGCATCGCGCACCTGTAAAAAAATTTGCACACTGTTGTTCTTCGCCGCCCTGATAACAGGGTGTGAAGATCCGAACGGGGCCGGCAACCTCGTTCCCCGCCTCGTCACGGAAGACTCTTCGCTTCCGGCGCTTCAAATCAATGGAAGCCGCTTTCATCTTGAAACGATGGGAAACCCCGACAATCCCGTGATAATCATGCTTCACGGCGGACCGGGAAACGACTACCGGTATATGCTCAATCTCGCCGAACGGCACGATTCGTACAGCCTCTCGGACGACTATTTTCTCGTCTTCTGGGATCAGCGGGGAAGCGGACTCTCAGAGCGGCACGGAGCCTCCAAACTCACACTGAAACAGTACCTCTCGGATCTCGAGCACATCATCGACCACTTCGCCCTCGGCAGAAAGGTGATCCTTCTCGGCCACTCGTGGGGCGGCGAATATGCGGCGATGTATATGAACGCGCACCCCGACAGGGTCAGCGGCGTCATCATGGTTGAGCCGGGCCCCTTCAGCACAAAACTTGAAGAGAAGATGGAGGGAACGTCGCGCCCGATACTGAGCGAGGCAGTCAGCGACATGCTCTGGATACGGCAGTTTGTCTCGATGGAGGACCACAATCAGGCCGACTACGCCTACATGATGGTTCTCGGGGATCCCCAGTGGAATGAGAAGCGAAAGGATAAGGGATCGCAGTTCTGGCGAGTCGGCGCCGCGGTACTGCGCTTCGTCTACCTCGATGAGATGGTAAACAAGAAATATGATTTCACGGCCAATCTCGACAAGGTCGAACCGGAAGTGCTCTTCGTTGTCGGCGGCGAATCGATCGAGATGGGTGATGATTTTCAGAAGAAATACCAGATGCCGCTGTTCAGAAAATCGCGGCTTGAGGTGGTTCCCGGTTCGGGTCACGGCGACACCGTCGACTATTACGCAGACATCACGGTCGCCTTTATTCACGACTATCTGAATGATATGACTGCAGAGGGGTATTTGAAATGAAACGGTTATTTCTGATCATAATAATTTTATTCTTATCGAACACCGCGCTTTTCTGCCAGACGCAGACACCGGCGGGCACACACCGGGTCTACATGACTACCGGTTATGATTACGCCTTTCTCATGACAAGTTTCGGTTACTCATACACATTTTCACTCACCCCAGCTCGCCGAAATCTCACCCTCTTCGGCGACTTCGGCGAACCGCTCTTCGACGTCGATGCCGGCGATTACCGGGTTCGCTGCGGGGGCGAGATTGCCCTTCTGCAGCTGGGAAAGCTGGCGATGCCCCTTCAGGCCGCCTTCGTTTTCAGGGGGATTGGGGATCACATGGTCTCAATCACCGGCCTGGGCAGCGAGTTCGCCCTGCACCCCGGTTACTACAGCGACAAGTGGTCGCTTGCAGGTGAGTTTATCTGCGACAACCAGTGGGCAAATTACTTGGATCACAAATCAGAGTACAAAAAGATTTATCCGGGCGTAAAAGACGGATGGTACAGCTCTGACGCGCGCACCGTTCGGATGGGGGGGAAGGTGTCGGCTCTATTCTTTTCGCATCTGGATCTCTCGTTTGCCGCCGGCTGCGAGTATAACGGCAGACTGACGCTGAGTGTGGTACCGCCGGTATACGGCGTGATCGGAGCGGGGTGGGGATTTTAAATCATGAAAAAGATTATATTACTCGCAGCGGCGGTATGTTTTGCGGCTGAGGTTTATGCCGCCGGAAATCCCAGCACGTTGTCGCACTCGTTGTATCTTAAGTCAGGCATCGTGCCCCTCTCATCGACCTATTTTCACGGCAACGACAATTATGAATCAGTCGATTCTTCAGGTACGGCATTCTACGCCGAATACCTTTTTCTTTGCGACAATTTCGGGGCGGGCTTCTTTGCCGAGTATCAGACCCTTTTCACGAAATTAAACGGCACTGAAGAGAGCCCCTACCACCGAAATGTGTTTCGAACTGTCGGCATGAACGCGCGTTACAGCTTCACCGATATGTTCTACGCGGGTCTGGGGATCGGGCACAGGACCCTGGTCAGCAGTGAAAAGTGGAACGGCAACAGCTGGAGCAGGAACTGGCTTATCACGGGCCGGCTTTTTACCGGCATCGATTTCAAAATAAGTGATCTTGTCATTCTTAATGGCGAAATCGCAATGACTTCCCCCTTAATAAATGAGCAGTTCGTCTCATACAGAACAGCTCAGGGAGGTGACAAAAGGATCTCAGGATGCTATGGATCAGTTGACATGGCGGTCTACGCGGGAGCCTGCGCCCGCCTTTATACAAAATAAATTTATTAAGCGCCCCGCTTCACGATACTCCGCCCCGGCAGACATACCGCCGGGGCGATATCTTTACCGCTTCTTCATGGAAAATCAGCATTTTACATTTGTTATTATATGAAAATGCTGATTTTTAGAGGCGACTTTAATCATAACATAATGGAATTTCATGTATATGTTTTTTAATTCTTGACAGAAAATAAAAATAATCAGGTAAATTGCAAAGATTTATTTTCTGCAAGTTCCGCTTCGCAGAATCCGGATTTATAAATAAAGCAAAAACGAATATTACCCCGCTCTCAATTTCGACAGAAACTTACTGCCGGGCAAAAAAAGAGGAGCACCGATGTTCACCGCATTTTTTCTCTCTCGGTACGCAGACAAAAATATTATGCAGCAGAAACAGGCACAGACACTGCTGGTCTATTATCAGTTTCTGCAGATTATGCTGTTACTGTCAACTGCCGCCGCCTGCGTTCTGGCACCCGCTTCGGCGACAAGGGTGTGTATCGGATTCGGATCTATATTCTTTTTTGTACTTCTTGGTCTGTTCGCGATTAAATCAGGTAACTATTCGCTGGCGGTTTATGTCTACCTTATCCCCACCCTGCTTCAGGTAATCGGTGTCCGATTTCTCATCAGTTACATTCGTCCGCAAAGCGGCTTTACTTCGTACATATACTATTCACTCTACATCATAGGCTTTACCGCCGCGTTCAGCAAAAAAAATATCGTACTCATTGTTTCCGCTCTGCTTCTCATTTCAAATATTGCCCTGTTTATGCTAATCCGCACGAAAATTGACGGGGTCGCTCTCGAACTCTGTTCTGACGGCGTCATCCACAGCTCTGCGGCACTGATTGTTACCGCATTTGTCTCTTATCTGCACCTTCACCTCTCATCGTATTCCACCGAGCACCTGCACGAAGAGTCGGCCAAGAACAAATTGCAATTTGAGACAATCAGCGGCATCTTCGAGTCGATAAAGGATTCATCGCAGAAATTGCGCAATTCGGGGGGAACACTGAACAGAACCTCTATTGCAATGGCGCAGGGTGCAAATCAGCAGGCCGCGATTCTTGAAGAGTCATCCGCATCAATGGAGCAGATGAGCGCGACAATAACACTGATAAACGACGATATTCACAATCAGGCAAGCGCTATCGGGCAGATAGATACGACGATGAAAGAACTCTGCGGACTCATATCCAATGCGACTGAACACGCCGAGCATATTAAAAACGAATCACAGAAGGCGATCCAACAGGGTGATGAAGCCGCCGCAAACTCAAGCGTGGCTATGCAGGGGATGAAAAAGATTCAATCCAGCGCCGAGAAGATCAGAGACATCATCTCGCTTATTTCCCAGATTGCCGACCAGACTAATCTTCTCGCTCTCAACGCGGCAATCGAATCGGCCCGCGCGGGCGAGGCGGGAAGAGGCTTCGCGGTGGTTGCGGACGAGATTGCAAAGCTCGCAGATACCAGCACCACTTCAGCACGCGAAATCGGCGAGCTTATCAGCGAGACCGCTCTCACTATCAGCGGCAATTATGATTCCTTCGTTTCACTCGAAAAACTGATTTACCGCATGCGGGATACTCTTGAAAAGAGCGCCAATTTGAGCGGCAAGATGAACAGCGCGGCTGAAGATCAGCTGCTTTTGAGCCGCGAAGTTCAGAAAGCCATACACCAGATCAACAGTGTCGCCTCAAAGATCGCACTTGCAACCAGAGAACAGACTCTTACCTCTTCGGCGCTCTCACAATCGCTGGAAAACGCCAGCACAATCACACAGACATATGCATCCGAAGCAAATCAGCTTAACGAGATAACTGACGAGCTGATGCAGATTACCGTCACTCTCTCCGAGAAGATCAACAGTTGAATGGTGCAGATTTCAAGAGGATGACTTTCTCCGGAAGTTGCGACTATGTTTTCAGCAGAAGCATATCCCGCGGATATTCCCGCTCATTCAAAAAAAGATAACTCCACGAGGAATGCGCCATGAAATCAAAATTAATTTTCACCCTTTTACTCATCTCATCAGCGGCACTGTTTATTCCCGGCTGCGCATCGGAAGATAATGACGGAACAAAGGACAAAGACTCGAACAATGATCCGGCGGCAGTTTCAGATGAAACGGCCAAAAACATCATTCTCGCGCTTACCTGTATTCCCGAAAACGACACGGTTACCTTCGTATATAATTACGCGGAGAACATCGATGACGGCCGCGGCATCACCTTCGGAATCATCGGCTTTACCAGCGGAACCTTCGACGGCACGGAACTTCTCAAGCTTGTTCAACAGAAGAATCCTGATCACTATCTTTGCGCTTATATTCCCGCATTCGAACATATCGACAGCCTGCATGAGGACGGCAAAATCGACGATCTTACCGGACTTGACAATTTTATCGCGGACTTCACCGCGTACGGAAATGATGAAGTCGTCAAAGAGGCGCAGCTGGAACTTCTCGATGAGCTTTACTGGGATCCCTCGATGGAAATTGCAGACGAGTTCGGCATCAAACTGAATATTACAAAGGGCCAGATCTACGATGCAAGCGTCAGGCACGGCGCCAGCGGCGCCCGCGAAATCGCCGGGCGCACCAACACAGCCCTCGGCGCACCGGCCGACGGCACCGACGAGATTGAATGGCTGACGCGTTATTTTGCAGAGCGGAAAAAATACTACGAAGAAGAGGACGGCGAGACGGGCATCATTGAACGGATAGATATTCTATATCAGGGCATCCTTGATTCGGGCAATTATGATCTTGTTCCCCCCTTTGATGTCAAATGCTACGGCGACACCGTTCATACGCTCACCGGGGAGCACCCGTAAGCGCATGCTGCAATGAATACCCCGGTGTGCGCTACTTCTGCAGTTCGATCGTGGTGAGCCGGCCGGGGTCATCACCGCCTGTGTGTTCGCTCACCAGCAGTTTATCTTTGTAACAGATCATGTGCTTCGCCTCAACAGCGCGCCCGAGAGGCAGTTCCGCAAGCAGCTTCAGCGACTGCGGATCGTAAAGACGCAGCGTACCCGACACTCCCAGCGCAAACACGTACTCGTCATTGGCGGCAATCACACTCTGCTCGAGCGGCTCACTGTGCAGGGCGCTGTACGACAAGGCATCCACTCTTATGATTCTTCCGCCGTCGAGCCCGATCGTATAAGCTGCCGTCGAATTAGCCGCGGCCTGACGGCACTCGGTGCCGATATCCGCTTTCGCGGCAACGGCAAGCGTGTGCGCATCAAGCTCGATCATGCAGTTATCGGCGCAAACCCAGAGCCTGTTTCCCCCGAAGGCAATACCCATCGCATCGGGACCGAGATCTTCGGAGCGTTTCTGCACGTACGCGGCGGGATCGATGCGCACCACTGATGATCCTATTGAACTTCCATCCTGCCAGAGCAATACGTACACCGCATCCTTACCGGCTGCCATCTCTTCGGGATGATCGGGAAGGCGGCCCGCACCGGTGACACCTCCCTGCGCGTCTATCACGAATATGCCCTGCCCGCTGTTGTAGTCGACAGAAAATACCTTGTCATCGAACGAGGCGATACTGACCGGAAAACGCCCCGTGCGCACCTTGCGCAGAATTTCACCCGAGCCGAGCGAAACCTGCGCGACGTAACGCGAGCCGCTGCAGGCAACCCAGGCGCTCCCGGCGCCGGGTGCGATCTGTTCGGGCCACTTGCCGACTTCGACGGACTGCATTATGCGCGCGGCGACGGGCACTGCTGAAACAGCTTCGGTTTTGTCAGAAATATCCGCGGCAGGATGACGTGCGCATCCGCCGAGCGGCAGAAGGATCATCACTGACAGAAGCGCGAAACCGATGATACCGGTTAACTGTCTGATCATAATATCTCCCGGCTTACGGATGATGTTACAGTGAATTATTCAGCCGGCGGCTTTCACCCGGCAGGACGTCCGCCCCGGCAGAATACGTTATGCGGCAGATTTTTCGCCTGACCCGCCCCTGGCGGCAAAGAGGTGAAAAACCGCCCAGGCCGACAGATAGAGAATTATCGAGACGATAAAAAGAATATTGAATCCCGATGAGACGGTGACGATGTTCGCCAGCGGCGTGGCGATAATCGAAAAGGCGCCGTTGATGGCCCACGCCCAGGGAACCATCGCCTCCGAGTTCTCGCTCAGGGCCGAGATTCCGAGGGGAAAGGGCATCCCCAGTCCGACAGATACCGGCGCGATCACCAGCACCATGACGAGCGCCTTGACGGCAAAAGGCGCGCCGCCCGCCGAGAGAACCAGCGGAAAGAGAAACAGTGAATACAGGACGACGCTCGCCGCGATCACGGCGACACCGATGCCCATGCCGGTGAGCGGCTTTGCGGTGAAGCGCGACGAGATGAAGCTGCCGAGCCCCGAGAATATCAGCATCACCGTAAGCACGAAGGCAAATGAGGCGGTGGGGTTACCGATAAACAGTGAGAAGCGCTCGATAAGAGCCATCTCGATAAAGAGAAACCCCAGCCCCAGCGCGGCGAAATAGAGCATGATGCCGGGGATGCGCAGCGTAGCCTTAGCCCCCGGTCTGATTCTGATCAGAGGCAGAAGCAGAACCAGAAGTGCCAGGACCACTGCCTGCACAATTATGAATATGTTGACCAGAAAACCGATCTCCTCCTGGGGAAGGACCGAGCGCCTGGCGAGAACATTCTTCAAATTTGAAAGCCGCAGCACGGAAAAGAAGCTCGGCCGGTCGGCACTCGACGGCTGCAGATTGAAAAAATTGCCCTTAAGAAAATCCGCGTTAGCTGCGCCCAGAACCGTAATCGCGTCATCCATCACCGCGTCGACCTCGCCGCCGGCGTCACCCGAGGTCATGTCGGTAAACGATACGGGGGGAAGAGTGTTCCAGATCGTGACATTTGAAGGATCGATGCCCGGATAATACGATGCGTTGAATGAACAGTCGTTGCAGAACTGCACGGCGGTGGAAATATCCGACGATGAAAAGGGTTCGTTTGATACGAGTATCCTGGCTGTCCAATTCGATCTATACACAATAATATACTGCGTGGGATCGGCCGGTCCGCTTTTATCGAGACCCGAGCGCACTGTTTCGAGAAGCTTCGTGAAATAGACGGGAAACTCGGTGATGTTTACTGAAATCGACAGAACCCCACCTTTTTCAAGATGAGCGAGATACTGCCGCACGGCGTCAGAGGTGAACGAGTATTTATTATTGCCGTTTGAAGTCAGAAACTCGGCGGATATGTCGATGATATCGAAGAGCTCTTTGTGCTTCGGCAGATAGGTATAGGGGGAATCGTTCACGAAAGAATAGCCGTCAGCGGCAAGACGGTGCTCCACAACGACATCCTTCACAAGCGAAAACAGTGTCGGGTCGGACTCGAGTGCGGTGAGGCGCTTTACGCCCAGTGCTCTTCTCTCGGCGATACGGAAACCTCCGTTTGTGCCCGCGAGAAGGACCGCGGGGTCGCTTCGCAGCCGGTACGGCAGCGCGTCAAGTGCACCGTTCAAATATGAGTAATCAGTCGGAAGCGTCTGCATCAGCGAAGAAACGCGGGAGCCGTCCTTGTAGACGCCGAGAGAACGCGGGGGCTCGCCCATGCCCAGATTTTCGTAGTTATTCGAAAGATCGAGGTTGTTGAACTCGAGCATGCTTTCCATGATCATGTAGTAGCCGTCGGGCAGACTCATCGTTTTGATCAGCCGGTTGTCACCCGTGTTCATGGTGGTATTGATCATCTTATAAAAGGGAAAGACGCGCGCGTTATTTTTTACAAAGTACAATTCGCTGAGGGCGAAGATCGCGATTCCGGCGGCGATGAGCGCGGCGGAAGACTTCCCCCTTTTAACAAGAGGGGAAAGCACGATCGGCACCAGCAGAAGCGGAAGCACAAAGGCCATGATTGAAAAAAGATCGGCGCAGTACATAAGCGCCAGAATGGAAACGCTGCCGAAGGCCGAGCCGACCAGATTGACGGCGTATATTCTGGAAATATCGCTGTAGTTGATGACGTAGACCAGCCCGATAAAAAGGCCCAGAAGAATGAAGGCGGGCAGAAGCGCGAGGTAATACAGCAGAATATTGCCGAGCTGGTTAGCCCACATCATCTCGTGCTGCACTTCCAGCGGATTGAACTGGTTGATCGATACCAGATACATGCCGGCCGCGCTAGTCGCGGCCAGCAGCATCGGAATCACCGCAAGCAGAGTCCCGGAGTGTTTGCTGAAAAAACCCTTGAACATCGAAAGCAGAACCCCGCTGATCGCGAAGCCGGCCATCACAATCGATATGATCCAGTATCCGTATTCAGCCCAGTTTGTGACGGCGAAATAGCGCGTCAGGAAGGTTTCGAATCCGACTGAATACAGCGAAACAAAAAGAAAAGAGAGCAGCAGCTTCGTTTTTTCGGGTTTCATTTTTTAAACATAGCTCCCGTCATTGGAATAAAGTAACACCCTATGTCTTTGCGTGAACTGATATTGCCGGCGGCGTCCTTTGTATAGATGTAGTAGAACTGGCCGCGTCTGAAGGGCTGCCCTATCGGAATGATCATCCTTCCCTTGGGCTTGAGCTGTTTGAGCAGCGCCGGCGGCACGTACTGTGCGGCACAGGTGACGATGATGATATCGAATCCCCCCGTCACTTCGGGCCAACCGTAAAAGCCGTCACCGACGCGCGTCTTGACGTTGGTAATACCGAGCGGTGCGTAGATATTCTTTACGCCGTTGCCGAGCGGTTCGATGATCTCGATAGAGTATGTCTCTTTCACGAGTTTGGAAAGCCACGCTGACTGAAAGCCCGATCCCGTTCCGATTTCGAGAACCACATCGTTCGGACCGGGGTTAACCATCTGGGTCATGTAGGCCTGGCCGAGATAATCGGAAAGCGCCGAGCCCCAGCCGATCGCGAGCGTCCGCGCCGGTTTGCTGTAGGCCACTTCGGGTGAATTCTGCTTGGTCTGGTAGTTGTAGGTGAAGTACTCTCTGGGCAGTTCGCTGAACGCCCTGACGATGCGCATGTCAGCGGTACCGAACTTCTCAGTCAGGTAGCGCTCCATCTCGACGATCGCAGCCTCTTTCTGTTTCTGAAATTTGTCAAAGCGGTCCTTCGTCAGCGACACGTTGCGGTACGATTTCTCGGCTGCCTTCTGATACATCTCGAAAGTCATGCCTGTATTCGCGTACAGCAGCGCAACCCCGGAAATCAGCACAAGTGCCGATATACATATTTTTTTCATCCTGATCCTTCCTGAATTATATTTACGTACGACCACTAAAGCTGCGCTTTTGAACACTGGCGTTCGAAAAGAGCTGTATTTTAGGATCGAACCCTCAAGGAGCGCTACAGAGCCCGGCGGATTCTGTGACTGCCCCTGTGATTACTTAAAAATCATCATCCTGCCGCTTACACATATGACAACCAGTAAAAAAATTTTTTTACAACATCCCCCCGCCCCCGCCTTTATCTGATAACTTTCTGTATTTCCTCTTCAATTATGCCGGTCACGCTGCGGTCACCCCAGAAGGCCCAGTTGTGCGAATGGCCGGCCCCGATCTCCGCTCTGCATTGAATCTTCGCCGAATATGAAGAGCTCATCACCGCGTTCATCTGAGCCCTGTACATGCTCTTCTCCTCGCTTATGATCACCACCCGGGGGATGGAAGCCGACGCGAAAACATCCGCAGGGGCCTCGCCCCTCCAGCCCGCGGGCGAACCGTACTGCGAAGTATGCAAATTTTTCTCGCCGCCCTCGGGCAGAGTGCCGTAGTTGTAGGTGCCCGAGATGCCGATGACGGTCCGCACCCCCGCGACAAGAGGCGCGATCTTTACCGCACCTTCCGCACCGGTCGAAACGCCGACAGTGATGACCGGCAGCGCGCCGTACTTTGCCTCTACCGCCGCGCGGTAGATATCGCGCAGCTGCTGCATTTCAGAGAGTCCCTTGCCGACCTTATAGGGATACACGGTCGTGCCGGTGTCGACGATAAGCACGGCGATACGGTATTTTTCTGAAATCTGCGCAAGTTTCCATTTCTCAATAAAAATTTCGGGCGACTGCAGGTATTTATCGTCATCAGGTTTGTAGCCGTGAAAGACCCACAGCAGAGCCTTCGGTGCCCCCGGCGCGATAAGATAATACTCTCTATTATATGAGGATGCGCCTGATTGCACGGTCGCGGAATACCGGTACGGGGCACCGGCTGAAGCGACGACACAGCGTGACACGGGCCACAAAGATACGCCCGGCGCCGCAAAATCGGCGAAAAGCGGAGCGCCGAAGATAAACCCGACGGCAACGAAGACGCAGAGAAAAGCCCGGGGGATAAGGCCGCGGATAACCGCGCCGTCAGAAACCGATAGACATTTGTCTTGAATTCTTTTTTTCATAATTGACTCCGTTAAAAGGTTTTCCGGCTGCTCATCTTACGGAAATGCGCAGCTGCGGATAAAACCTTTTACCACAAATTGCCCGCCTGGAGGCAGAGATTTACCGATTGTACAATCTTCTCTGTATTCAGGTTCACGCCGTATTCAATGCCCGCAGCGGTATACGGGGTGAATGAAAAGAAGGCGTTTACCCTGACGGGAAGACCGATTGTTTTGAAATTTTTCGAATCATATCTGTCGGAGAATACCGACGTGTTATTTTGCAGTTTTGTTCTATATCTGCCGTAAGTGTAAGCGACCCCTGATGAGGCGGAGAAATTGAACCATTTTATTCTATACAGGTAGCCGTACAAGAGACTGAAATCACGGCAGTATTCCGAAGGAAAATCGAAACTAATCTCATTATAATCAGAATACCCCAGCGAGATTACCGAACCCGGCGTGTTCTGATAATGAAGCGACACCGAACTGGAAAAACCGTCAAAGTGATCGAACCCCGACATGGCATAAAACCCCAGTCCCGCATTTGCCCAGAAGTGATTCTTTTCAAAAAAACTGTCGCCTGCGCACAACACGGGAGTCGAGGCCATAATACAAACGAGAATATAGAAGATGGATTTCCTCATATTATTCCTCATATTTTTTTATTCCTTATCTTGTTTCATATGTTTACGGCAGTATCTTTTATTCAGATTTGTTCACTTTTTTCCACTACTTTTTTCAGAATATTGCGGAACCGGGGATAATAGATGTTGCCGGTTACTCGTCATAACTGACCCTGAAACGGCTGAGATCGGGGCGGTATTCCCGTTTTCTACTCTGCTCATATTGGTATACCGCGCCGCCGAGCTGTCTGAAAAACGGATACCCGACCAGATCATATTCGTAGATGTCGTCATTGACGATTTCATTTTCGTTCACATAGATCACCGCGCTTAAGAAGAATTCTATGCCCCGGTCGAAATCGACTATGTAAGCCGTATCGGCCATGAAGCCGAACGAAAGGGCGACCTTGTTGAACAGGCGGATATTCGGGGGGATGGGCTCGGGTGTTCCGCCGAACATCAGAAATTTTCTGTAACTGTCGGGCAGCTCCGGTTTTGTATAGCGCGGATAGCGGCTCTCGCGCGGCAGCATGGACATGCACTTGTATAGAAGAGTGTAATCGTCGCGGTTGAGCGCGAAGCGCTTTCCCCCCTCAATCGTCTGGGGAAAGATGACCGATATGAGCATTTCGTGAACCGAGCGCAGGGGGATATAGTTGCTTGCGCTGAAGTCGTAGGGTTCGTTGACAAGATTTTTTGAATCATCAAGATGCGCCAGACCAACGCGCCGCTCCAACTGAAGGGGGGGGAAGAGCATATTGTTATGCTGCTCTTTCTGCGAGTACAGCGCCCTGCCCGACCTGTTCACGAACGATACCGGATTTGTATGACGGTCGTCAGCCGGCGAGTAAGAGCCGTTATAGCGCCTGACGATGCGCACATCACCGTACCCCATCTTCGCGAGCCGGCGATAAATGTACTTCTGCCCGAGAAACTCGTAGAGCCTGTTATAGGCGTCGTTGTCGCTGACCACGAACATCTTTTTTACGTAATGCGCTACCGAGGGCATTCCGCTTTTTGATGTCCTGTCGTTTTTCACCGCACTCTGCGGCCTCCGCGCGGCACGCGTCACCATCGGGGTATCTTTCGTGACCCGCTTCGATTTTATCGTGTGAATTTTTTCAAGCGCAAGCAGGGCGACAGGCAGCTTTACGAGACTTGCCGGATAAAAATAGCCGCTGCCTGCGGGGGCGTATTCGTAGGTTGTCAGATGAGGAAAGTTTTCCGAGTCACGGTCTATAACCGTATAGAGAATCTGAACGCGGTATTTTTCGGGATTCGCAGTGATTTCGCGAAAGAGGGGATTATTCTGCGAGAGAATCTGACGCAGTGGATCCGCATGCGCGGTTTTTTCAGCAAAACAGGGAAAGCAAAAGAGAAGGAAAAGGGCCGCAATAGATTTATTCATAGCCCTTTGTTCGCGGCAGGCATGAAATCAGTCAACGCTAAAATTTGACGCGGTGAAGCCTATAGCTGTTCAGACATTGAACCAATACATAGCGCGATAATTATCACTTTTCTCGGCAGCGGAGTGAACTGTCACTGAACCGGGAGGGGCAGGACAAGCGGCCCGGCTGCGATGAAGGCGCTGCCGTCTGAAGTACGGCAAACAAAGATCCCTCTCAGATGAAATTCACGTCATACACCTTAAAAAAGCGGTGATCTTTCCGTAACACCGAAAAAGAGTGTCGGGATAAACAATTGCCTTTCTGCAAAAGCCATGAAGTGGCAGTTTACGCCCGCATCAATCGACATTGAATAATTGACATTATATGACAGTTGTAAAAACCCGTATGCGCCCAATCCCGTTGAAAATCTTGAATCCTTACCAGAGATATCATAATCCGCTTTTTTCAGTCCGTCGGACACCGTGTAATTACGGGTGTCTATATCGAAGTACAGACCGGGGCCTATTCCGCACTTGAAAGTATAATAGTCGTTAATATGACGGGCGTATTCAAAAAGCACATTCTGAGGCAGATAAAACGATTTGACCGAACACTTGGCCTGATCTCTGGAAAGGGTTGTGCCGCTTTCGTAATAGCGCACCTCATGTGAATCCATACCGGTCATAAGGCCGGTCGCAAATCCGGCCCCGATGCCGTTTTTCATGTAAGAGAGATGATATCGCAGATCCAGCAGGATATCGCCGCCCTTTTCTGTTTCGGTTATACTGTATCCTGACGACTGAATCTCTTTTTTCTGTGTTTGCAGAAATTCACGCGAGTAATCATTTGTATGTCTGGATACTCCGAGCTGAAGCTGCCCGAATAAACCGTTTTCATTGTTGTGTGCCGCCAGTCGGGATAACGGCAAAATGAAGAGTATTGCAAATACTGTTATCAAAACCCGTGTGTCCGTCATAATCCCCCTGCGCGGATCAGATAGAGATGCAAATTAAATTGCAGGACCTGAAAGACATCCTGCGAAAAGTCCCCGCAACACGCCGTGCCGTTTGGCACACCGATGTCGTATAAACCGTTTAAGGGAATTTCATTTTTGTCATTTTTTATACGGGCGTCACAAAAACCAATCATTTCAACTCGCGGATCCCAAAACCCCAATGAAAAATAAGATAAAGTCTTTTCTGGTGGAGGTTTTTGGAACCGCCTATAGATATTTTTTTCCCACCGGATTGTAAAGCAATTTATTCCCGGATACGAAGCGCAGTATAACCGGCAGGCCGGAACCCGAAGTGCCGCACGTTTTTATCTTGACCACCCGAAGAGACCTGAATCATTCTGAGGCATACTGTACGGATGGAACGGACACTTACGCATGAATACGCCTCAGCATGCCGAGTACAACAAGCGGCTTAACCGGGTTCTTGATCATATCAACGCCAATATCGGCGAAGAGCTGCGTCTTGAACATCTCGCTGATATCGCTGATTTCTCGCCCTTTCACTTTCAGAGAATCTTCTCGGCGATCGTCGGCGAAAGCCCGCGCGATTATATTGAGAGGATCAGGCTTGAACGCTCTGCAAACCTGCTTCTTATGGGCATCGGCGCGACCATCACCGAAATTGCACTGCAGTGCGGATTCTCTTCGCACGCCGCTTTTGCCCGGTCATTTAAAAAGAAATATTTGTGCTCCGCTAAAGAGTTTAAAAAACAACTGATCCAGCTTTCACCCGCGCCCGGTCATGCAGAATCGATTGAGCCCGCCGAAAGCGCGGCGTCGCTTCCGGTGACTATCAGGCGCATCCCCCCGCTGCGCCTTGCCTTTGTGCGCTGCATGAGCGGTTATGAGAAGGGCGTGCTGCACTCGTGGAAGCGGCTGCTCAATTTTGCCGAGGCCCGGGGACTTGTGAACGAAACGACCTGGTTTGTCGGCATCCCCTATGACAACCCCGACATCACCCCGCGCGATCGCTGCCGCTACTACGCGGGCATCAGCGTTGCGCCTGACGTACATGCGTCGGGAGAGATAGGCATCATGGATTTCGAGGGATGCCTGTGCGCCGCCTATCATTTCGAGGGAAAGCTCGGCGAGATACCCAAAGCCTACCATGCGCTGTTCGCCGTGTGGCTGCCTCAGAGCGGATTTATCCCCGATGACCGGCCTCTCGTCGAAATCTATCCGCCGGGAATGTATTACCGCTGCATCGATGAGGTGTTCGCCTACGATATTGCCCTGCCGGTCAGGGAATTGTGATATTTTTTTGCAATAATATGATGATACAAATATGCATTAAAGAGACGAGTGCCGCTCCGATTACACGATAGTCGGAGATGTTTCGGAAGATGATCAGGAAACCCCCGGCATTCTCCGGTGTTCCACATGCTTAAGCCTTCGCAGGAGAAATAATCATGAAAAATATAATCGGCATCAACTCAATCGGCAAAAAGATGTTTGTTTCTTCAGCACTGATAATCTCTGTGCCCATCATAACCATCGTCATCACGATGGCCTTCTTTCTTAATTCTAACGCGAAAAAAGATGTTCTGACAAGTTCGGAAAAAATACAGGAACAGGTCATTGCCATTATTGACATTTTCTTCAGAGCCATCGAGTATAATATTGACGGACTGTCAGCGCAGGCCTCTGCTCTTTCTGACTACAAATCGGTTAATTCTTTTCTGGATTTGAAAACGAAAATCAGAACAGTTGATGTCAACTATAACGACGAGGAAAGAAATCTTTTTAAGCGCATGATTAACCTGAAACACTCCTACCCCTATTATGACGGCATCATGTACGGGGATAGTGACGGTCGTATCATAATGGGAAATGACGACATCGCGCTGACTCCGGAATATGATCCGCGCACCAGACCGTGGTATTCTGTTCCCTCTTCGACAAAAGGGAAATACGTTGTCCCGAAAGCCTTTTATTCGGCATTTACAAATGACTTTGTGATTATTCCCGGAAAATCCTACCGGCGGAAGGACAACTCAGAGTATGTTATCGCAATAGCCCTTAAAATAGATGTCCTTTCTGATATTATCAGGAAAATCAAAATCGGTGAAAAGGGATATGTGGCCTTATTTGAAAACGACGGCACTATTCTTTCGCATCCCTCAAAAGAGCTTCTTGGAAAAAAAGTCGACGAACTTAAAAATGAACTACTAACTCAAAAGGTGGCGTCGGGCGAGGGATATGTAGAACTGAAGGGTTTAAACGGGGAGGATGAGATGTGCACAATAAGAACTTCCCCCATCACCGGCTGGCGCGTCGCGATGTTTTCAAACAAAAAAGAGATTTTCAGCAGTAATAGAACCCTCCTGCTGATCTTTCTGATAATGGGCGGCGGATTCACGGCACTGGCTCTGGCGGCTGGGTATATTTTTTCAAGAAGCATGACCCGTCCGATTGTCGATGTGATCTCCGTATTGGAACAGACCGCACAGGGAGACTTCACGAGGAAGATCAGCGGCAAGTACGAGCGGTACAACGACGAGATCGGCGAGCTCTCGACCCAGTACAACTCTTTCACCGAACAGATGCGCAATACGATACAGGATCTGGCCGTAGCCTTTTCACATCTCGCCGGATCAACAAAAGAAATAACCACGTCGATTGTGGACTTCAACCGGAATATTCAGGATGAGGCGGCCAGCATCGAAGAGATCTCGGCAAGCATAGAGGAGATAACCGCCGGGGTTGAAAGCGTCGCGCACGGAGCAAAAGAGCAGAACATAACGATAAACGAACTGACGGTAAAAATCGCGGAACTGGCAGGCCACATTGATACAACGAATAATCTGATTGAACAAACTGCTGCAGTCACGGACGAGCTGGTCAAAAACGCCCGGACGGGAGAGACATCTCTCAACAGCATGAGGGATAGCAATCTCAAGATAATAAGAAGCTCAGAGGATATGGCAAATATTCTCGGCATAATCAGGGATATCTCTGAACAGATAAACCTGCTCTCGCTTAATGCGTCGATCGAAGCCGCAAGAGCAGGCGAAGCCGGCAGAGGCTTCGCGGTTGTTGCAGATGAGATATCTCATCTGGCCGATCAGACAGCACAGAGCGTCAAGGACATTGACACTCTTATCAAGGGAAATGATCGCGAAATCAAAACAGGTCAATCAGGGGTGGAAAGCTCTATTGCCATTATCAGCAAAATGATAGAGCAGGTCAACCTCATCAGCTCGATGGCGAATGAAATGAAAGAGGTAATGGATCAGCAGAACGAGAGTAAAAATATCGTTGAGAACAATTCAGAAACGGTCAGGATCCTCTCCGGTAAAATTGAAAACGCCATCACCGAAAACAAAATCGGCCTGAGTGAAATCAACAAAACAATAAACAATATCACCACGACCAGTCAGCAGAACTCAGCGGGAGTCGAGCAGATGGCTGCCAGCTCTGAAGAGCTGGCAACTATGGCCGACAGTTTCTACGAGCGAATGAAGAAATTCAAGGTTGCTGAGTAAAAAGTCGAGATACAAGATAAATCGTCGTAATCACAGTTAGTACTGATTAACCCCTTTTGCAAAAAATTCTATAATTTTTCAAAATATTTCAGCTCATTTGCCCTTGTGAAACGTATTCATAGTGTGAATTATTCACGCAGGAGACGTGTCATGGCACTGATCGGGACGAGCGTCAATATCGAGAAAAAGCGGCTTGATCGTTTTCAACACGCTGCCGAATCGCTTAATTTAACAGAGACTGAACTTCTATCGATTCTGATAGAAAAGTCGCGAGCCATGCTGGGTGATTTCGCAGTCACCAAACAGTCCGTGAGATATCAGAGGGGGATTGATCCTGCAGATTACGCTATTCATCATATCAATTTCACCGATATCGATTACGAGTTCGCGACAAGCAGACGATATCTGTTCAAGATTTCCGTGAGTTTCCTCATCCGTCTTGCCATTGACCTTTTTCTTGAAGAGATTATCAATGAATGGACAACAACCCCGATACTGGCAAAAACAGCACGTGAGGCATATATAACTAACTCTCACTATCAGCACTTCGATATTGATCATTTCATCAATGATTCTTCTGAATTGTGGGTGATACCTTGGCCGAGGGGAGAAAACGGCTGACGCAGATCAAAACGAGCGGCTTCAGTACCTGAGGCATTCCACCATCATCGATGCGAAGCGGCTTTCACGTACTCCTCTCCGCCCGAAGGAGCGGTATATCCGTCATAGGGCGTTTTGTCAAAGTTGAATACAAGGGAGGTGCCGTTCAGCGTGTATATACCGGGCATGACATCGTCTGCTGCCGGTGCGGTGTATTCGGGCATCGACGACAACGGCACACGCCCTGTAATGTCCATTTCCTTGTTTTTGGCCCATTCGCTTTCGGCATAATTCCAGTAATTGCCGATGACGAATTGTGCGGCGAAGTAATCATATCCCTCAACCATGGTGATGGTGACCTTTTCCAGGGTGAGAGTGATTGACTGGGATCCGGTCGCCAAATCGCTTCCGTTTAGTGCGATTTTACCGGTATACGTATAGTAGTAGAACACATCCCCGGGGAAATCACAGCCGTTGTAGCGGGTATCAACCAGTTTAAATGTCTCGCCCTCGAAGGTGACCGTTTTTTTCGCGAAAATATCATCCGTTGTGAACACCGGAGTATCCATTACACAGGCACTTCCCGCCTGCCCTACCGTGTTCCATGTTCCTTCAAGTTCCGTCGGTTCTCCCTTATCCTCCGATTTCTTTTTCGATTCTTCACAGCCGGCTGATGATATGATCAACATAGCGATGACCGAACACATAATCATCAAAACGATTCTGACATCCTTCATAAAACCTCCTATTGCTGCCATGAGCAGCATTGACTCTAACGGATTTCCTGACTTCGTCTTTTTCAGAAAATTCCGATGACTGATGGATTGCTTAAAATTCCCTCACATCACTGCTGTTTTTCACGCCCGTTTCTACGTGACAATAATTTCCAGCCGGCCGCAGTACAAATAGCCCCGACAACCGCTCCGATCAGGACGAACGGCAGTAACGGCGGCGGCGACGGTGCCCGCAACCTTGTATAACTCAAAAGAGCCCGGCCGATCAAAGCATACTCCTTGGGATCTATCACTCCGGGAAGATCGTCTTTTGTATGATAGTTAGTAATCCCCTTGTCTTCTATCTATACAATAAATCCGGCTGCCCCCTTGCGAACCGGCAAGACGCCCTCCGTATTTTTCCGAGGTGAGTTCGTTAATCATCAGAATTGCGCCGTCCGCGTCAAACCTGATGTAAAATCGCAGGGGTTTGTCTGAAGCCTTCAACGAAATGATAATCGGCAGTATAACAACAGATGCCAGTACAGCTTTGTGCAGGATAAATCGTACTGCAAAGATTAGGGGATACTGGGAAAGAAGAAAATCACACACTGTTGTTATTGAAGTGAATCTCATGGAATACGCTCCTGTACTTCATAATAAATGACGTACATCAGCAGGGGAAGCTACAATATTTGAGCTGATAAAAATGATCACTGAATCTGTTCAAATCGAATTTGCAAGAGCGGTTTCCAAAACCACTTTCAAAATTCATACGGCGCATATCATATTGTTTTGCGAAACTCCAGTTAAAAAGATTGGCTTCTTTGGTTTAGCGCAGGCTCTGGAGAATCGCATTCGTAAATAAGATACTTTTTCAGTAAAAATCAAGCGTAAACAGTAATATTTCATAGATATTCTAATGCAACTTTTTCTCCGCCTTGCACCGGACAACTTCCCCCCTTTTCTCTTTTCGCAATTCAAATTACTGCATCATCCTTTATACCGCTTTTACACATACTAATTGAAAAAGCATCAAGAGGATAAATTACCGGCGAAAATCTCTGATCGAAATCTTTCCGCGGGGAATTTGTTCAGCCGCACCGGAGAGCTGTTTGCCTGCCGCATTGCTCTGCCGGCGCGCGAAATATAATGCTGAATGCTCAATCGGCGCGATGTGCGAAGTGTCTGCGAAGCCCCTCTGCGATGACACGGTCGTTGAGCAGAGCCATCGAAACTGCCCCGGCCAGAAGGAAGGCGATGCACAGATACAGCGCGCGTACCGGATCCCTGCCGATAAGATTTCCCGCTACCGATGAGGCGACAACCCCTCCCGTGATCTGAATAAATTCAATCGTCGAGACGATTATTCCCAGATAGCTCTGCGGATAGGCCGCCTGCGGCGCAAGATTGTACACCCCGAAGGTCATGGAGATGCCGAATCCCGCAAACAGAAGCAGGGGAATCAACAGCGCGCCCGTCACCGAGTAACCCAGAATGGCGCACAACGCGAGAGTACCGGCAGTAAGCAGAAAACCCGTGACCCCGACCGCCTTGTAGCGCATGCTTTTCGAAACGATCGTTCCCCCCGCGATACTCCCCGCCGTCATGCCGAGCGACATGGGAATCATCAGCAGCCCCGAAATCATGACACCCTTGTGCTGCACAATCTGCACCAGATAGGGAACATACACCACCACACCGAAGAGCGCGCCGTATGCGCAGAAGGCGCCGACCGCCGAAAGTGCGAAGAGACGGTTACGCAGAAGTCCCGAAGGCAATAGCGGCGAGACGCTGCGCTTTTCGTTAATGATAAATACAATAAACATCAGCAGAGAAAAAACTGAAAGGGCAATCATCGTCTTTGAGCCCCATGTGATATGCCTGCCTGTTTCAGCGAACAGCGCGAGAAGCGGAATGAACGCGGCAAGAAAATAAACCACACCGACCATGTCAAACTTCGACGAGCTGCCGGGCTTGAGCGCTGGCGCGTGAGCGCCGATCAGAATGAAGGCGGCGGCTCCGACCGGAAGATTGATATAGAAGACCCAGTGCCATGACAGCATCGCAGTGATGACCCCGCCGAGAAGGGGACCGGTGATGCTCGCAAGGCCGTACATTGTCGCGAGTATGCCGATGTACTTTCCGCGCTTCGAAGGTTCAGCGAGGTGCGAGACGATGATGAAGGTGCTTGAGGCGATGACGCCGCCCGAGGCCCCCTGTACGGCGCGGCAGATGACGAACATCGCCATCGACTGCGAGAAGCCGCAGAGCATGGAGGCGGCGACAAACAGTGCAAGCCCCCAGAGCATAATTTTTTTACGCCCGAACACATCCGATAGCTTTCCCGCCACGGGCACGAAGGCCGCCGAGAAAAGCAGATAGACGCTCAGGGGCAGTGAGTAGTAGGCGAGCGCGTTCAGATCCGAGATAATCCTCGGCATGGCGGTACCGACAATCGTATTGTCAAGCGCCGACAGAAAAAGTGCAACCATGAGTCCCGCCAGAATTTTACCGATTTTAATGTTGTTCTGATTCATTGTTCCTCCTGAAGATGAACAATATTGAACCACAACCTCATTCGCCGGCTTTCCAATTCTTGCGACAGAGCTTGCAATTCTTGCGATTCCCGCGAAAAATTTTTTTCACGCGCCGCATCACGGCAGGTCATGTCCCGCCAGCACCTTCACTCGCGGATACTTTCTGACAAAACTCAACAGCCGTTCAAATGACTCCTGAGCGCGCTCAGTACTATCAAGGCATTTCCCCGGACCGGCTCCGAGCGCGGCGCTCCGGTGATTCATCAGCGCGTCGCCTGCAACAAGAACAGTTCCCTCTGCTGTATTGACGAGATACGAAACATGCCCCTTCGAATGTCCCGGTGTCGAGATCGCCCACACAGAAGCGTCGCCCATCAAATCTATGACTCTTCCCGCTTCAGAGTCGGCGACATACTGCGCTTCAAAATCAAGAAAATGAATGATGTCATTACTTAGAAACTGGCGGGATTCGAGCAGCAGCGGAATTGAAACGGAAGCTTCCCCCTTTCCCGCGACAAAGAGCATGGGACGCGGAAGAACTGAACAACCCGACGAGTGATCGAAATGCAGATGCGTAAAGAATACCGCCCGTATACTGCTAGTCTCAACCTGCAGCAGAGCGAGCTGCTGTTCGATCGCCTCTTCAGGCTTCAGATATGTTTTTGACTGCACGAGGGGGAAAAGGGGACCGCTCATCCGGCCGAAAGGGTTTTTTACATATGCGGCACTGCACCCGGTATCGATCAGAAAATTTCCGAGCGTATCGTGACGGATATAATACGCATGAACGGGCACCCGCATTTTTTTGTCCCGCATCCCCCTGCACGCGGGATGGTGAAGATTGATCATATCGGAAAGTGAGGATTCAAGCTCGCCCGAATTAATGGCAAGCAGAGTGACTTTCGCTCTTGTTTTAAAGAGTTCACCCTCCCCGATTACCGCCCGTATCTTCGCTGTGTTCCCCCCGCCTGAAATGATTGAATTTTTCCATTCAGATTTATTGTAAGTTGTACACGAACAGATCAGAATGAATCCGGCAATAATGAAAAAAATCTTCTTTGTCATCGTGCGCTCCGCTGAGAGTAGTTTTGATGAACCGGGTCCGATAAGTTTATACCGGTTTGTCATCATGAAACCAACTTACAGACGGGGGGGATAAAGCGCATTGATTTGAATCAATCCGTATAGCCGCAACGGATTCATACGACTGCGGCTATCGGGATTAACACCAGGAAAAAAGGCATCCGTCGATAGGGATTAGTGGCGCAGCGTCAATTCCATTGCTCCTGCTGCCGGACTGAAGCACATTATTTTCTCCGGCACTCTGAATCCGATTTGCCCTTTATAGAAATCGCGCATTGCGCTGAAGTGCTCACCCCCGCCCTCTGCCAGAACGGCCGCCTGATCAAGCAAGGATAATGTGTCTTCTTTCCCGGCAGCATCTCCGTCGAGCTTCAGCCCCCACGCATCCCAGTTCAAAAGTTCCATCCTGTTGAGTGCGGCAAGGTCGTGAACAAGAGCGCCGAGGACGAAATGAAGGCCCTTCATAGTTCCCCTTGCCGAGACGCCGAAGGTGTCGGGATCAGCCTTTCCCGCGTGGCACAGATGCCATGCCTGAGCGCCGCTTATGAAACGGTCATGCGGCATATCACACGGATCAAAATCAACGTCGTTCTCAGTTATCGCAATCGCGTCGAGCTCCGGGTCGCATCTGCGCCAGCGGCTCTCTCCCGCCTCCCGGAACTCGGTAATGATATGATCGCAGTGGAAATCAGGGTCCCATTTTTTGAAATAACCGGCAAAACCGGCACGAACACGGGCAGGTACGCCACGGTGCCGCAGAACCGAACACAAAAGCAGCGCAAAATCATGGCAGCACCCGATAAAGCGTTTGTCCGGCTTTCTACAGACAGTCAGGGGGCTGCTGTCAAGTTCCGCAATCTTCGCGAGAATATCTTTCGTATAACGGGTATCAATTTCACAGAGACGATCAGCGGGAATATCGTATCCGTATAATGACCCCTGCATATAATGAAGGCAGAGCCCCTGTATTACCCGGCAGAGATCATCGATTCTATCAGGCAGAGAGTCGTATAATTTTGAAAACACGTCGGGATCGCTGAAGAGGCTGTGGGTTGAATAATATTGCAGAGGATTGATGATCTTTTCCGACATCAAATTATCTCCTGTAGAATCCCGGTGTCCGGACCGGGTCAATGAACGACTCGCTGATGTTCTTATCACAGGAAATATACAACTTCCCTGCTGACATCATGTGTCAGTTATTTTTGAACAAAATTACAAATCAATAAATTTGACCGCTTTTCTGAATTTAAGGGGATGAAAGAATGATGCAAACTGGAAAGCTGAAAGCTTATTGAGCCGAGTTGATACCTCTCTTTCTCTGTCTCATATTTTCATCTTTTCAGCAAGAATTTTGCCGACTACCATTTCATAATCAGGCATAAGCGCAATACTTTGGCTCACAAACAGCGATGCGAGTCCCTGCACCATTGCCCACATTGCGATCATGGATATCTGATACTCGTCAGCCTTTAGTGACGTTGTTTTCAAAAAATGCAATGAGATACTCTGGAATTTATCCAGCGATTTTGCAAAGGGCGAAGGATGAACGGCCTTTTTTTTGATATTCTCTGCGTACATAAATTTGAAGTAATCCGGATGTGTGACCATGAATCTGACATAACCGATGCCGGCGCGACCTATGCATTCACGCGGATTTGTTTTATAATTATCGAATATATCGCTTAGAAAAGCGGTAAACTTATCATCGATATAGTCACAAATCGCGGCGAGAAAAGTGTCTTTATCCGTAAAATGCATGTATGGTGCATTGTGGCTGACTCCGCACTGCGCGGCAACCTTCCGCATCGACAGATCCTGCATCCCCTCTTTTGATATCAGATCTAATCCCGCTTCAATTAGCGCGTTACGCAGATCGCCATGATGGTATGTTATTTTTTTCAAGATGCTTTACTCCGCAGAATTTTGTTGACAAGAGACTCATTAATATGGACACTGTCAATATTAATGAGTCTCTTGTCAGATTAACTTTAATAACACGATCAGAGTTGTTGCGAAACTGAAAATCCGGATATTTGCCCCGCCGGAGGCGGGGCAAATACGTCGTTTATTGAGTTAAGCAGCAGGTCTATTATATCGTATACCAAATTTCAGGAAAAGAAGAAATGAAACTTCTACAATATTTTCGTTCAATCGCAGTATCCCTGATCTTCGCACTTTTTCTTCACCAGCAGATAATGGATATCACGACCATGCCGGTACATACCAGCCTTATAGTAGACGTGATCGGTTTCAAAATGAGTGCAATGGCATACTTCCTGCTCGGATTCTCAATACTTTCGCTGGTTTTCGCAACCATGCAATCGAGGATGCGCGGATCAAAGTGGTCAAAAGGGATCGGTTACTCCTTTCTTGTGGGAGTATTGTGGATCATCGCCACAGTCGAGAACGCCCCGGTAATGCGGTCAAATCCTCTTAATGAACTGATTACCGGAAGCTGTGATTTCGCACCGATAATGCTTCTGGGAATCCTGTTGAGCATATTGATTCATTCAGACAGCGCATTAAGTCAAAGCCGACCCTTTTTTCTGCGCGATTATCTTTTACGATTCGCCGTTCACTTCGTAATTCTTTGCGCAGGCAGACTAGCAGCCGATAACACAGGAATACTCTTTCTCGGAAGCAGAAGTATGCCCGGGATCTTCTTTGCAACGACATTGATGCTTGCGGCAGTCAGTGTGACAATTCCAACTCTTTTATACAAAAGTGCGCAGACAAAATTTGACTTTACCGATACTGTTAATTGCGGGATAATTCTTTTTGGAATAAACTGGATCATGCCGGTGATGTGGATTCCGATTATCGGCAACGGGTATTTTTTGCAATTCCTCTTCAAAGTTATTCTGGATATTCTTCTGGTCACTGCAAGTGTATATGTATCGGGCATAATTGCAGCTTACACAAAAATTACAATCGACAATGAGGTCGTCAAATGACAAAAGAGAAATTAAGAATCCTTATTCTCGCAGGCGCAATGACGGTGGCGGTGTCTGCTCTTTTCTGCTGTTCAACAACACCCGACAATCTCCAAAGCGGCAAACCGGCAGTTGAGGCACGGCTCGACCGGACTCTGAAAAGTCTTGTGGACAACAAGAAAGTTTTTGGAATCTCGTTCTGTATTACATCCGGTGACGGCTCCTTTTCATGGAACGGCGGTGCCGGAGTGATGGATGCCGGAACACAATACCCCATCGCAAGCATCACCAAAATGTTTACCGGCGCCGTTATTATGAAACTTCGCGAAGAGGGCAGGATCGGTCTTGACGACAAAATTTCACTCTATCTAAGTAAAAATTATATTGAACGGATACACGTGCTTGAAGGGGTTGATTATTCCGGCGAATTGACCATCCGGCAACTGCTTTCGCACACCTCAGGGTTACCCGATTATTTCACCGAAAGACGCGGAAAAGAAGCGAGTTTTGAGGATATCCGTAAAGAACGGGACATGGAATACAACATTGAAGATATCCTCGGCTATACGCGGGCGTTGAAACCTCACTTCAAACCGGGTACAAAGGACAAGGCGTGGTATGCTGACACAAATTACCAGTTACTCGGAGTGATTATCGAGAGGGTAACCGGAAAGCCTCTCGAGAAAGTCTACCTCGAGCATATCTTCTTGCCATTAAAATTACAACACACCTACCTTCAGCGCAACAATATGAAAGCGAAGATGGCCCCGTTCTATTACAAAGGAAAACCCCAGGTGCGTCCTCATTTTGTAGCTTCAGAAAGATCAACCGGCGGTGTCGTCTCGACAGCCCCGGACATGATGATCTTTATTCGAGCTTATTTCAGCGGCAAACTTTTTCCAAAAGAGTATTTGAGTGAAATGAAGGGTTGGAAGTCGATACAGTTTTTTCCTGTTCAATACGGTACAAATCTGATGCGTATCAATATGCCCGGCATGCCGGCGGGAGAGCTTATCGGCCACTCAGGTTCGACCGGAACAGTAGCCTATTACTGCCCTAAAAAGGATATCTACATCACCGGCGCGACGGGTCAACTTGACACATTTACCTCAATAATTGTGACAATGCGTCTTTTGACGTGTGTTGATGGGCGCAGGCAGCGATAAAAGCGGCTGTTACATATAGTCTAGGCCGGTGGCCTTTCGCGGTGAATATGGAGATTTATATGCGCAGATTGATATTAAGAGAAAGAGGTCAGCTCGAGATCGTTGAAAGTTCGATTCCGGACACCCTTGAAAACGAAGTCCTTCTTCGCGTCAAATACTGCGCCATCTGCGAAACCGACGTTCATGCATACGATAACGGGATTCACATTCCCGCGGGTACCGTCATGGGTCATGAGATCACCGGAACGATCGAGAAAGTCGGTAATGCAGTAACCCGGTTCCGGCGTGGCGACAGGGTGGTCGTAAATCCCATGCCACGGTGCGGACACTGTGAGTGGTGCCTGAGGGGAGAGTATTCGTTGTGCGAAACGGCGGCCGATTTTGAGATTGGTTTTCACGTCGAACATCCGGGCGGGTTCGCAGACTATGTGCTGATCAAATACCCCGATGTGATGCTGCTGCCGATTCCCGATTCGCTCTCATGGGAGGCGGCCGCTCTTGCGGAACCGCTCGCAACGTCGCTGCACGCCGTTCGGCAGGCGCGCCCGGTAAAGGGGAAAACTGTTGTCGTTGCCGGAGCGGGAATGATAGGCTTGGGTGTCGCACGTTTCCTTTACTGTGAGGGCGCAAAGCGTATTGTGGTCATAGAACCTTCCCGGATTAAGTCTGAAGTTGCGCGCCTTCTTGGGGCTGATGCCGTTCTTGATCCTTCCGACCGAATGCGGCCTATTCAAAAAGAGGTCGCATTCCATACCGGAGGATCCGGTGCCGATATCGTGTTTGAATGCGCTGGAACAGCAGCCAGTTTCAGATCGGCAGCCGACTATGCCAAGAGGGGTGGACAGGTAATTCTTGCCGGTTTCTGTGAAGAAGAAGTGGCCGTTTCACCGCTTAGCTGGATCATGCGGGAGATCGAGGTGAAGGCCATTCTCGGCTACTATGACGAATTCTCCGAAGTCCTCGCCTCTCTTGCTCGCGGCGACATTCCAACTGAACGGCTCATCACCGACACAGTCTCCTTGACAGATGCCGAAGCACGGGGGTTCAAACGTATCCTTATCTACAGGGATACAATCAGGATTCTGGTCGATATGGAAAGCGGTTCCCATTCGGATTAATCATGAAAATTGGCCTGTTTTCCGTTTCGCCCGTCACTACGAGGGCGGAACGGTTTTTTCAACAGCATCCTGCACAACAGATACAATAACACCGGTAAATTATTTTGATAATATAACTTGACCTCTTACAGAGCAGTGTTTCGTATACTTATAGCGGTTAACGATATGATTAACTTATTTTGATATGGTGAAAGCATGATAAACAAAATAATACTTTCACAAGGGCGTTCTAAACAAATCGTAAACCGCCCTAATGGTTGTGCGACTGTGAGAACGCGGCACAAATTGATACAAAGTGATCTCCGTTCTCTTTGAAAAAAAAACGACAGGTCAGTCCAGAGGATAAAATGAAAAAATTGGTTATTCTATGTACTTTCTGCTTTCTGGTAATCTTTATTCATATTTATGCAGGTGAACCGATAATCGGAATCGGCATCGTAAAAGCAAAAAGCGGTCTGATTCTGCGCGAGAAACCGGATGTATCGTCAAAAAAAATATCAACACTCCGATACAACAATGAAGTATATATCGTAGAACAATCAAAAACAACAGAAACAATAAACGACAAAAATGATTATTGGTACAGAATACAGCTTTTTGGTGACAAGGGATGGGTTTTCGGCGGATACCTGACTAAATTGAAAAAGGCCAATGAGATTGATTTATCAAAATTGTTGAAAAAACAGGGCGCAATATTTATTCAGGGTACAAGCTGTACAGGATACACCGAATCCGAGTGGTCTGGAAATATTTCGTTTTTTCCCGATAAACGATTCAAGTATACATATAACGATGTCGGTTTTGACAGTTGTCCGGTCAAGGGCAATTATGATGAAGATTGTGACGGTTATAATTCATCAACCACAATTGATATCGAAGGGATTTATGAAATTAGTAAAGACAAAATAGTTTTAAGCAAAATGAAAATCAGAAAATCAGATGAGTATTTTAAAGGCTGCTGCCCGAGTGAGTATAACAGCGTAAAAACAGAGGAAATCAAAGAGAGTTACTCTCTGGGCATAACCAACTGTGTTTTTCAAGGCATCGAAAGAGTATCTTTGAAACCCGCCGAAAATTCAAAACTCGGCGGCGACTCATTTGTTTACTCGGGTGAGCTGTAAAAATTGCTTTTACAACTCAAGTGTATTGCGGTGTATACGTGCTCACTTTGGTTTTAAGACGCGGATTTTAACGCGCCCCGCTCTCTTTCAAAGTGACATGCCGGTAGATGAAACCGGTAAGGTCACTGTAGGTGTACGGCGCGTTTCCGACAGTGAATGTATGCTCTTCTTTTCCGGTTTTGATATTTATCTTGCTGACCGTGTTTGAACCGTTATTCACAGAATAAACATATCCCTCGTCGCCGCTGCCCAGGCCGTGCGGAGTTGTTCCGCTGATGGTAAATTCTTCAAATATTCCGCTTTCGGGATCAAATCTCAGCAAAGAATTTCTGGCATCATTGCTGACCCAAATGCTTCCTTTCGTGTCAAAGGTCACCGCACAGACCGATCCTCCGAAAATTTCCGGGGGGACCGGATATGTCATTTCCACGACAGCGGTTTCGGCATCGATCTTTGCAAGAACCGCAGCAGAGTATCCCGCCGCCCAGACTTTTCCCTTTGTATCGATCGTAAACCCGTAAAGACCGCTCAGTGTGACCACCGTGAAAGCCGCCGGATCAGGAAATGCAGATATATCATACTTGTATAATTTTGCCGCGGTCTGATCGGCAATCCATAGAAATCCTTCTGCATCGACAAGAGCTCCGTACAGATACACCGCACCGGCCAGAGCGACCTGCTCCGATACAGCCTTTTTATCCGCGGAAATTTTCTGGATCGTCGAGTTGCCGGAATTTGCGATCCAGACATTTCCATCTCTGTCCAGCGCAACTCCGCGGACGGCGTTAAATCCCTCATAACGTGTAGTTTTGCCCTTTGTCGTCACAAAGTAGACGGTACCGTCGCCGCGGCTTCCGACCCAGCAATTGCCGTCAAGGTCAACCGCGGTTCTCGACGGGTTCGGGCCGACGGCGTATGTGCCGATTTTCTTCTCTGACATACGGTCAATACATGTGACGGTATTGTCGGCAGAATTGGCCACCCACAGCATCCCGTGATCCCCGCCCGGTCTTTTGACAAAATACGGATATTCCGCGATTTCACATTCAATGAGCAGCATCAAAAGGGCGGATGCGAAAACCGTCTTCAGAAAAGATTTTACTGCGGTTTTCATCGGGTTCTTGAAAACCGCGAGCTGTAAAGACTGGTTTCTGAGTTTCCCGATAAAAAGCTGAACCGCGCTGCCGTAATTTCTCTTCAACAATCTGCTGCTGATTTCGATCACATTGCTTTTCATGATGTATCTCGCTTTACGGCTTCGTGATTGCGCCCCTGCCGCCGGTAATGTGTACTCAACTATTCATGATATTTCCGCGATTTGAAGGAACGCAATTAATTGACGGGCTATGGAGTGTGGGCCTGGTGTGAGCAGAATATTTTCATGAACAGCGATCTGACTGAGTTTTGCCGGCAGGGGGAGATCAGATATTGCCACATTGATCTAAGTTTATAACACAGGCAGTAAGGTATAACAAGTTTTAATTCAAGTCAATTGAAATTCCCCCGGCGGCAGAAAACCGGCTATACATTGAGGGAACCTCGAAGATTTACATTTGATATTCCTCGTGTCCGGTCGCATCAGGGTCATTCAGCAGCCGTAGTCGCCCGGACAAAAGCCCGAAAAAACGTTAAAAACTCTTCTCGTCCATTATACTTCATGAATATTTACTGCGAATTGAGGATTACGGCCGGAACTTTTACTGAGCAGCTCAGGCTGCGCTATCGATTCAGCGAGAAGCCTCTAGCCGCTGCAGATCCCGTAGGCGACAGCCCCTCGAAACTGGCATGCAGCGCGCACTTCAAATCACCCTTCGCACTATACTGTTTTTTCTGATTAAATATGCGGCAAGATAGGTCACGGCGATTGTCAGAAACGAGACCGTCATAAATTTCACGAGAACATTGAGGCTGAGATAGTGAAAGACAACCTGAAAGGCAATCGCGAAGGGAACATGCAGTATGTAGGCGGCATAGCTGCTGCGCGCGAGGGCCTTAGAGAGAGCGCTTTCGCGGTTAAAATAAAATTTGAATAAAGAGAGCAGGCCGATAGAAATGCTTACCGCGAGAAGCCCCTCTTTGAACTCCCAGTATTCGAAGACGGAAGAGCCGAAGACGTAGCGCGTCGGCCAGTACGAGATCACCACCGTCGCGGCAATCGCGATAAAGATCCATCCGACTTTCAACGTCAGAGCGTCAAGCCATGAATTGCGGCAGGCCAGAATACCCGCGATAAAAAAAATTGAATACTGCGCGATGTGCGCCGGTTCCATCTGTATGAATCCGAGAAAACCGGTCCAGCGGTCGATGGGATACCCCAGGGGAACGCGGATCACCCAGGTGATGATGCCGAGAAGAAGAATGAGTGCGGCGATGTGCGGCCACGAGATCACGATCTTCTTTAACTCGAGTTTATCAACTATTCGGCGGAATCCGAGATAGAGAAACGAATATATCAGCAGATGTTCAACGTACCAGAGGTGGCCGAAGTTATACTCGGGCAGTGAAAACGGGCTGTATGCGGGTTTCGTTCCCGTACCGAAATAACAGCCAAGGTAGTATTCAAAAAAAGACAATCCGTTGCCCTGAAGCCGGTGATAGAGGTACAGTTCGGCGGGAATCATCAGGAGAAAGGCGAACAGAAGCGGGACTCCGAAACGGATAAGTTTATCTCTGATAAAGAGAGTGCCGCCCTTTCTGTCGTACGCACCCGGAAAGAAGAATCCCGAGATGAAAAAGAAAAGGCCCATGAAGTACGAGGCGTTCAGAAGAAAAAAATTGCCGAGCCAGCCGATCTTCTCGGGGCTCGTGTAATGCCAGAACCCGCCGGTGGGCCCGTAGGCCTGGCCGACATGATGGACAATGACCAGCATCGTCAGAAAGATTTTCAGATTGTCAAGGTAGAGGATTCTCTCTGTTTTTATTCCGCTCATCGGGGGACTCCTTTCGCGGCAATTTCAACTCGCCGCTCACCCGCGATTATACAACGGTTTCGCGCATCCGTCTTCCATGATTATAAATCGGGACAGCGAAAACCGGCGCCATGCCGCAAAAAGTCACCAAAAACTTTGCAGCAGAAAGGGCGGGGGGGGAAGGCCTGACTCATCACCCCTTCTTCATTGAAAGAGACACGCGTTTGCGCTCGACGTCGACCGCAAGCACCCGCACCGAAACCTTCTGGTTGACCTTGACCACATCGGCCGGATCTTTCACGAACTTGTCGGCGAGTTCGCTCACATGCACAAGGCCGTCCTGATGCACGCCGATATCGACGAAGGCGCCGAATTTGGTGACGTTGGTGACGACCCCCGGCAGAACCATCCCCTCTTTCAGGTCTGCGATCTGCGTGACGCCCTCAGAAAATTCGAAGAGCTCGAACTCTCTGCGCGGGTCGCGGCCCGGCTTCTCGAGCTCGGCATAGATGTCGTTTAACGTGGGAAGTCCCGCACTCTCGCTGCAGTATTTCTTAAGATTGATCTTATCACGCTTCTCTTTGTACGCGAGAAGATCGCTCACCGGGCATCCGGCGTCCTTCGCCATCGCCTCGACGAGCGGATACCTCTCGGGATGCACGGCGCTCGCGTCAAGGGGATTGGATCCGCCGACTATGCGAAGAAAACCGGCCGACTGCTCAAAGCTCTTCTCTCCCATTCCGGGAACTTTTTTGAGCTGTGTTCTCTCTTTGAAGGCGCCGTTCGAAGATCTGTACGTAACGATGGATTGCGCGAGGCGCCCTGAAAGGCCCGAGACATACTGCAGAAGCTCGGCGCCCGCGGTGTTGACGTCTACGCCGACGCTGTTGACGCAGCTTTCGACCACCTCTTCGAGTGATTTTTTGAGCATCTTCTGGTCGACATCATGCTGGTACTGGCCCACACCGATCGCCTTGGGGTCGATCTTCACCAGCTCGGAGAGCGGGTCCATCAGGCGGCGGCCTATCGAGACCGCGCCGCGCACGGTGATATCCTCGGCGGGAAACTCTTTGCGCGCGACCTCTGAAGCCGAGTAGACCGAGGCGCCGCTCTCGTTTACCATCGTGACAATCACACCCTGCAGCTTGAGCAACTTGACGAAGGCGAGCGCCTCGCGCCCGCCCGTTCCGTTGCCGATAGAGACGGCCTCGACCTTATATTTTTCGCATAACGCGCGGATCACCGCACCCGATTTCTCGATCTCTTTTTTCGGCTCAAGGGGATAAATCGCCGTGTGAAAGAGAAGATCGCCGTGTCTGCTGAGCACGGCAACTTTGCAGCCGGTGCGAAGGCCGGGGTCGAGCGCGAGTACGCACTTCTGCCCGAGGGGCGAGGAGAGCAGCAGCTCGCGAAGATTCGATGCAAAAACCCTGATCGCCTCTTCGTCGGCGCGCTTCTTGCAAAGCGCCTTTATCTCGTTTTCAAGCGAGGGCCCCATCAGCCGCTTGTACGAATCCTCGGCCGCCGCCATAATCTGGCCGTGGCAGAAGTCGTTTTTCTTCGTAAAGCTGCGCTGCACCAGCGCGAGCGCCTCGGCCTCGTCGGGAACAAAGTGCACGCGCAGAAATCCCTCTTCCATGCCGCGCATGATGGCGAGCACCCTGTGCGAGGGGGCCGCAAGCGCGTTCTCGTGCCAGTCGAACCAGTCGCGGTACTTCGCGGCCTCTTTTTCTTTAGAGGCGATAAGTACCGCGCTTATCTCTCCCTTCTTCTCGAAAAGCTCTCGCACGCCCTTGCGTATTTCGGCATTCTCGTTGATGTTCTCGGCGATGATGTCGCGCGCGCCGGCAAGAACATCATCCACGTTTTCAACTCCCTTCTCGGCCGAGATGAAGCGCGCAAGATCTTTTGCGGCGTCACGAACCCCCTGGGCGAAGATCATCCCGGCCGCATCTTCGAGGCCCTTCTCGCGCGCGATCTGCGCCCTGGTGCGCTTCTTAGGTTTATATGGAAGATATTGATCTTCGAGCTGCTGCATCGTGGCACAGCCGAGTATTATTTTTTTAAGCTCATCGGTCAGCTTGCCCTGCGACTCGATACTCTTGAGAATGTATTCGCGGCGCTCTTCGAGCGCGACAAGCTCTTCGTAGCGGTCGCGTATGGCGACGATCGCCACCTCGTCGAGGGCGCCGGTCGCCTCTTTGCGGTAACGCGCGATAAAGGGAACGGTCGCTCCCTCCTCTATAAGTGTAATCACCGCCGAAGCCTGGCGTTCAGCCACACCAAGTTCAGCGGAAAGTTTTTTTACAAGATCGTTCTGCATGATTGTACCCTTTGGTTGGTTTTCAAGTGCCCGTGAAGAGAGATTCTCCATCACAGATGCTACTCTGCTATTTTCTGTCGGAATGCGTCAAAAGTTTTTTGAGGCAATAATCGGTAAGTTTCGGCTTCTGCCATTTCAGTGTCTGCGGGGCGGGGGATTGCAGAACGGATTTTCTATAAAATGGAGGGATTCACCTGCGGCGTCTCGTCTTTCGACACTGGCGGTCAACGACACAGCACCGCCGGCTCCTGCAGCCGGCGCGTCGCGGGGGGATGCGCAAGGCCGGTCTTCTGACTGTTAAGGTGAGGTGCCTACAGAAAAATCGGCGGAGCCCCCGAGATGATGTACTCGGCCATTTCCGAGAGGCATCTGATTTCACAGGGGACGTATGATTTAAAATTGAGAGAGTCCCCCCGCCCGAGATCGAATGTCTCCTGAGCGTCGATTCTGATACGCAGGCTTCCGCCGCTTACATAGATAATTCTCTCGGCGTTCACCTTCTCGCCGGTGAGCGCTACCTCAATCGACGAGCCCTCTTTCATTTTCACAAGAAACGACTCAAGCGAGTTGTTTTCGAGCTTTGAGGCCAGAAGCGTGAGCGAATACCCCTGCGCGGCCTCATCGATGGATTCGCACTCCTCACTGCGCACGAGAATATAGCGCTTCTGCTCGACCTGCCTGAAAAAATCAGAGAGGTTGATCGCATAAAAGCGCAGCAGATCTTCGAGTGAATTGAGCGAGGGGGTGATTTTGCCGTTTTCTATCTGTGAGAGAAGGCTTGCGGTGATATTGACCTTCGAGGCGACCTGTGCCAGGGTGTATCCCCTCTCCAGGCGGATCTTTTTGAGAAATAATCCTTTTTCCATTTATCCGCTTTTGACTGCCTTACAGCAGAAACATTCCAACAAGTAATACTGTCAGCATTACTCCTAATCCGATAAGTATTCTGATCAACTCATTTTTGCTCATTTGTGAGGACCCCTGCCGATTTAATTTGTGATCTGCCCGGGAGAAGACCACTGACTTGCCAGAAATTAATTCCTAATTAATAATTCAATAGATTTTTTAATTTAAAATGAATTTTGTGAACCCCTGAACCCTTTCAGAGATGCCTGTAAAAATATCTGTATTGCATTTACCGCCGAAGTCTGTTTCACAATTACGCAGAGAGATTGTCCCGCCGCCGTTAAGGCCGGGGAGGAGATAACGATGAAAAAAACAACTGAGACCGCTGATGAGAATACCCGGCAGCAGAAGCTGCTGCTGTGGCCCGCTGTGGTCATTGTAGCGATTCAGTGGCTGCTGCGCTTTATTCTGCCGCTCATAGTGCCGGATGCGCTTGCGCCCGGCATCTTCGTCGGCCTTCTGCTGGGCCCCCTTCTCATGGTGTGGTGGATCTTCTTCAGCCGGGCTCCGCGCTTCGATCGCTGGAGCGCCCTGGGCGCGATGGCGGTCTGCCTGACGATAAGCTCGCTTCTGGTCGACATTTCGATTAAAACGTCGATGATGGGGATGATGTTTGCCTTTTTCTCAATACCCGTCATGAGCCTCGCGTTTACGCTTTGGGCGGCCGCAAGCCCTCATCTGCCGCAGAGAGTGCGGCGCGCGGCGATGTTCGCGACAATCTTTGCCGCGAGCGGATTCTGGATACTTCTGCGCACCGACGGCATGAGCGCTGATGCAAAACTCGATTTTGCATGGAGGTGGGCGCCGACCGCTGAAGAGCTGCTTCTTGCAAAACACGAGACCTTGCCCGATGCGGCGGCAATTGCTTCGCCGGTAACGGCAGAGGCCGGATGGCCGGGCTTTCGCGGGGCGAACCGCGACGGTATCGTCAGAGGCGTGCGGATCAGAACAGACTGGGCCAAGAATCCGCCGGTGCTGCTATGGCGCAAGGGGGTCGGGCCGGGATGTTCATCATTCGCCGTCAGCGGCGATCTGCTCTACACGCAGGAGCAGCGCGGCGACGACGAGACGGTTATCTGCCGCAGAGTACAAACCGGCGAAACCGTATGGCTGCACGCCGACAAGGCGCGCTTCTGGGACTCGCACGCGGGTGCCGGCCCCCGTGCCACACCGCTGCTTTACGGGGGCAGAGTTTACACAAGCGGGGCGACGGGAATCCTCAATGCTCTTGACGGATCGACCGGAGAGGTGATCTGGTCGCGCAACGCGGCCGGCGACACCGGGGTAAAAATTCCCGGATGGGGATACGCAGGCTCACCCCTTGCCGACGGTGACGAGCTCTTCGTCGCCATCGCGGGACAGATTCTCGCCTACGATATCGCGACGGGCGCGAAACTCTGGTCCGGCCCTGACGGCGGTGAAAGCTACAGCTCGGCGCATATCGCGACTATAGATAATGTCAGACAGGTACTTTTTCTGAATAAACGCGACCTGACAAGTTATTCGCTACCCGAGGGGAAGGTTCTCTGGTCGACACCCGGCGAAGGCGTGCGTATTATTCAACCCTGCATTATTTCAAATAATGATATTCTGATTGATACAGGTGATCTCAAAGGGTTGCGCCGCATTTCGGTAAAAAAAGAGGCGGGGGAATGGCGTATCGAAAATTTATGGACCACAAAGAAGCTTCGCCCCAACCACAATGATATCGTCGTCCATAAGGGATTCACCTACGGGATCGACGGCACAAGCCTTGCGTGTATCGATTTAGAAACGGGTAACGGCAGATGGAAGACGGGACGCTTCGGCGGACAGATTCTGCTTCTGGCGGATCAGGATTTGATCCTTCTTCTCTCAGAAGCCGGTGAGGTCGTTCTGGTAGAGGCCTCTCCCGAGCGATTCAGAGAAGTTGCTCGCATGCCTGCAATTAAGGGCAAAACCTGGAACCATCCGGTGCTCGTCAACGGCGTCCTCTTTGTCCGCAATGCCGAAGAGATGGCTGCATTCAGACTCGCCCCTGCCGGCAGCTGAGTTTTCAGCGGGAGCGGTTTATGAATTGTTTAGAACACCCGTGTGAAAATTACGCTTCAATTATAACTCTTTCACCGCATAAAACGGGTTAATCATTTCACAAACCGCTATAAGCGGTGTTTTACGCACCGCCCCGCTTGCTGAATCATTTGACGGGAGCTTCCCCGCGCATACGCTTGTCCCATATCAAGCGCCGGGCGGGGTCAATTGATGAAAAAGTTATTTCTGCTGTGTCTGTGCTTCCCCCTTATGCACTGCGCGCTCGTGCGCAAACCCAATAACACTTTTAAAGACGATTCGTTCCGCATAACCCAAAATCACTGCGAGGTCAGCTTTCCCGCAGGGTACGACTACCCCTCTTTCGGCGAATACGGGCAATTCGCCGGCTCGTTCGCAAATAACGGCTTTATCAGAGTGTCGAAGGCCGGTGTGAGCGGCGAAGGCAGGCCTTTATACAAATTTGTGATAAGCTCCCCCGGCGGCGCTCAAAACAAGAAGAGGGTGCTCTTCGTCGGATTGCACCACGGCAGTGAATTCGCCGGTTTTCTCTTTCTGTACGACTACCTGCGCGCGCTGCGCGATGAAAGCGCCCGGCGCACCATTGAACAGAACCACCCCTGGCTCGGCGATATCGAGCTGACCGTGCTGCCGATGCTCAACCCCGACGGCTATGTCTACAATCTTTCCACAAAGGGGATTTACGACTGGCGGGGCAATACCTCCGCGCAGCGGGGGGATACCGGAAAAATCTTAACCTACGGCGTCGATCTTAACAGAAATTACGCATGTGCCTTTCAGAGCGGATCCGACCCCCGGGATCACATGTACGCGGGAAGCTTCGCCTTCTCGGAGCCCGAGACGCGCGCGCTGCGCGATCTTGTTCTGACACAGGGCTTTGACTGCGCCATAGACTTTCACAGCTTCTGCGGCGAGATCTACCTGCCCTACGGCCACACCGCCGCGCCGCCCCCCGACAGGGGTGAGCTTCTCGCTCTGGCCGCCGGTTTCAACAGAGCGATACCCGCACCGAAGTACCGCATCGCGCAGCTGGGCAGAATAGGGAAACGCGGCGGCACCGCGATGGACTGGATGTACGAACAGGGTGTTCTTGCTATTACAGTTGAACTTGAATATGAACTCTATCCCGACAAAAACGAGCGCTCACAGATGTACACGCGAATCGCCCCGGCAGTCGAGAGCTATCTGAATTACGCGGCAAAAAGAGCCGTAAAAAGATAAGCGCCTACTGAGGCATCGGAGAAGCGGAAAAACTGCCGAGAGTGTGACCAGCCGACGAGGGCGAACTGACAAGCGGCTAAACGATCGTTTCACAGCACCGATTGAATCATCTGCACTTCGATCGCGTAGTCGATAAACTCATCGATCTCGCCGCGAGATCTTCCCTTGTGATGCGCGCAGATCTCACCGTGCGGGCGTCTGCCGTCAAAGGCCTTGAGCACTCCGTAGAGAAGGCGGTTGATTACCAGCGTCTTTACCTCGCCGCCACGATTATAGATTACGAGATACTCACTGCGCGCGCGGCCGCTTTCGGCAAACTCGTCGAGCGTGATCCCGCCGAGGCTCATTAGATCGTCGAAGGCGTATTTTAATTCGAGAAGTACCGTTGCGGGCGCGAGCGTGAATGCGGTTGCGGCGTTGTAGGCGGCACTTGCGGCCCGTTCGAGCGGCCCCGCGTAGAGCGATCTGTTCAGCGCCCCGTGAATCGCGATGATATCTTCAATGACAGCAAAAAGATTCTCCATGCCGCGCGAAGCGAAGAGCTCTTTGACAAACGCGCTCTGCAGGGCGGTGATTGCCGCTCTGTCGGGGCAGTCACCCGGCATCTTCAACGACAGATAGTCGGCGAAGAATGAAAAAAAGTCCGAGGCTTTCATATCGAGTGTTTCGAGAATCATGAACAGCCATCCCACCGCACCGCCCTGATTATAGAAGATATCACAGCTTTTCTTCAGCGTTTCAGCCGCTGACAGATCGGCCCCGGTAAAACCGGGCGACGAGATAAGCGTATAAGGAGCACTTTTAAGATAATCAAGCGAGTAGACTTCAGCCATGTCGTATAACGCGGTACCGGGAATAACGCACAGCCTGAAAATATCCAGATGGTTCGGCTGCAGAGCGATCGCATAGTCGAGGCTGGCTTTGAAACCGGCGAGCGTATCGCCGGGAAGCCCGTAGATAAGATCGAAACCGAAGATCGCGCCGGCAGAATTAAGCAGAGCCATCTTCTGTGCGAAGGTATCGGGATCCATCGTACGGTTGACCTTTTCGAGAACAGCCGGATCGGCGCTCTGCAGTCCGATCTGAAGGGTGCAGTTGATCTGTGCGAATAACCGGGCGATCTCTGCATCAAGATACTCGGCCCGTATTTCGAAGGTGAAGTGAATAGCCGGTGCAGTCTTTCGGATCATACGCAGAATCTTTTTCGCCCGTGCGGTATTGCAGTTGAAGGTGGGATCCAGCACAAAAATCTGCGCGACCTTCTTTTCTTCAAACAGCGCAAGCTCGCGCTCGATACGATCTATCGGAAAATTTCTCACACCCGGAAGACCGCGCGATTCGAAACAGAATGCGCACTTGAAGGGGCAGCCGCGCGAGAGCTCCCACAGAAGACCCTGGTAAGCCGCCGGATCTATAGTTCCGCCAAGATAGGGCGAGTGCAGCATCTGCACGTCGACGCCCTGCCGCCCGTTATCGGAACAGGCTTCCCCCCCCTTTACACAGACACCCGGTATGCCCGCAGGATCTTCACCGTTCAGAAGCCGGCTCAGCACTTCGCCAAGTGCGATCTCGCCCTCACCACTGACGACAAAATCGAAAGGCGCGCTCGCAAGCAGCGCTTCGGGAAGCGCCGTCGCCTCGGCACCGCCCGCAAAGAGCACGACGTCAGGCATTCGCTGTTTTATTATTCGGCAGCATTCGACAACAAGTTGGCGGTTCCACAGATAGGTCGAGAAGCCGATCATATCGGGTCGTGCGTTGCAGATATCCCGGGCAATCGCTACTGCATCGCGATCGAGATAGTAATCATGCAGCGATACATCAAGCAGCTGATGCAGCGCCGCGTCAGCGTCAAGCTGCGCTTTCAGCGAAGCGGCCGCAAGCGGCACCGACTGTGTAGATTTTCTGATATGAATCGAAACGAGAGAGAGAGTTTTCTTTTTCAATGAATACACCCCGAAGTCTTTGTGCGCATACTCCGGGGAGGGCGGTTTTAGTAAAGAGGGATTTTACCGCGTCACTGCGTGATCTTATTGACCACGCAGGGCTCACGCAGCACCGAGTTTTCTTTAAGATTCAGAAAATCGCGGTATGCGCCACCCTCTGAATACCGCCACAGAGTGATAAGGTGCGGCTCTACCGTATATATCTGCTCGTGTTCGGTAAGCGTATATGCTTCGTACGAGCCGGGGTGGACCCTTTTGAACTCTTCGCAGAACCACCGGCTGCTTTCAAGCGAACTGTGACCTACGTTACGCGCAACACCCTCGATCTGAATATTCTCTATGACAATCGCCACATTCGGATTCTCGCGTATCTGTGCGGCTTTGAGATATCGGCTGTCCGACTGAAACCAGATCGTAAGCCCGTCATGGACAATGCTCATCGAGCGCGCACTGACGCGCATATCGCTGCCGCAGCTCGCCAGCACCGCAATATGATTCTTCTCAAGTTTTTTCAGCACGTACTCTTTAACCTCTTCGAGGTTTACTTCATCAGTACTCGTGTTTATCATGGCTTTTCTCCAAATTTAAATAAAAAATCTCATTTATTGTGTCCTCTTCCTCGCCGCTGGATCGCCCCTCTCGTAATTTTTGTATATTATCAGACTCCCCTCTCCCTACGTTCTCGTAACAGCAGTCACCGGGAGAGGGGTCGGGGGTGAGGGCATAACGATTTTATACAAATTCTTGCTATTTAATCATTGAATAGGTAGAGACATGCTCCTTTAACCAGGCATGTTTCAAACCCTCACCCGCTATCTACCCTCTAACTCTATTAATCGATCCGCCGTGAAAGTATCCCGCGTAGATCAGCTCTTCTCCCAGAAAAATCTTTTCACTGCCGCTGAAAAAGTCGATTGATCCTTCGACATCGGCATTGTAAAGAAATGTATCTCTGCGGTACTCTGCGGGCCCGCGAAGCGGCATCGCAAGATCCATATGGCGCAGGGATTCCTGTAAAAATCCGTATACATCGGCGAGTCTCTCCTCTCCCCCGCCGACAGCCCTGCCCGTATAATTCATCCCCCACACCGACAGGCCCTCTGCGAAGAGCAGCTCCTCGCCGATGTACGGCTCGCCGCCGTAATAGCGATCCCGGTAAAGAAGGCCGTCTTCACTTAAACTCATCAGCGTCGCGCCGTCTTCGAGTTTCTGCTTTGCCGCGCCGCTTCCCGCGGCGTAGGTTGCCGTCTTCGCACGTGCGAGAAAATCTATAACCCTCTTATCCATATTCTTTTTAACCTCCAAAACACTCTATCCGTTATAGTGCTCGACGCGATCAAGCCAGTCAGCAACAAGTTCGTTAAAAAGCGGAACCCGCTCCGATTGAAGATTATGGCCGCATCCGTCGAGCACGGCAAAGCTCGCGCGGGGATACCTCTCGAGAATCGTCCAGATACCCCGGTAGCCGGCGGCCGAATCCTGGCGGCCCGTAATGATCAGCGCCGGTTTATCATAGGGCTTGTCCGGCGAGTCGGGATCTGTCGCAAAGGGAACACGTCTGCTCAGAGAGTTTCCAAGAAATTTCTGATCTGCCGCTTCGATTCCCGGAAGCACATCACTCTTGAATCTTGTCCACGAATCCCGCGTCAGGTGGACCCCCAGAAAGCGGAAAGACTCCCTGTCGCGTTCTGATAATTCAGCGAGAAAGGCGGTATCCTCATACGTGACACGGTGTTCAGGAACATCCCCCTTGTCCATGCCGTGTTCCGTCATCACATAGGGTTTAAATAACGGCGCAATCAGCAGCAGGCCGCTGATTCTGTGGGACATTCTTTGAATGAGGGCACGCGAAAGATACCCGCCGTAGGACTCGCCCGCCAGAATAAAGTCGCGATCGGGAAAAAGCGCGCCGATGAAATCTTCGATGTAGGCGAGCATATCGTCAGAGCCGCCGATTTTATCTGTCGCCGGCGTCTTTCCCATGCCGGGAAGGTCAATGTAGTAACGGCGGTACGCGGCCGCACTCTTTTCGAAAACCGGCTCCAGACATCCGCTCATCAGGCGGTGATCGACGCCCCACCCGTGAATCATCAGCGCGGGCATCCCCTCGCCGTACACCTCGTAATTGATGTCGATATCACGCACTCTTATTTTCATAACTGCTCCTCCTCTGCTATACTCGCAATGAAATCCGGTTTAAAATATTGTCTTACTGCAGTCTGTCGGGATTATCAAGAAGGCCCCCTATATCCCCCGAAGGGGGACTTTAATCTTAACTGAAGAACTCACGCCTCCCCTTGGGGAGGCGCACAGGATTACTCATTTTGTTTGACATCAAACTATTAAATTATGACAACTCACTCGCCCAGTTTTGCAAGAAGCGTGATCAGCGTGTTTTTCTCATCTTTAGAGAAGCCTTTGTACAGGTGCGCCATCACCTCATCCGATATCTTCAGATAATCATCGCGGTACGACTCGCCTTTTTTCGTCAGGCCGATCACGCTTACCCGCCCGTCCTGCGGATCGGATACCCGACAGAGCAGAGCGCGCCTCTCCATCTTGCTGACCAGCGCCGTAACCGTTGACTTGTCGCGGCCGATTCTTTCAGCGAGCTCTTTCATCGGCATCGATCCGTGACGGTAGAGCTGAAAGAGAATATCCCCGTGGCTGATATCAAGATCTTCGAGTCCCGTCTCTTTCATGCGAGCGAGTATGAAATCATACGAGGCGCGAAGCTTGCGGCTCATGATGCTCAAGATTCTTTTCGGCGATTCCTGCTTAACCATGAAGACAATATAGTTTGATATCAAACCAATGTCAAGTAAATAATAGACTTGTTGCATAACTAAATAAATGAGGTTAACGGCCTGATTATCAGATTAGCAGCAAGTTAAATATTCTTATTACCTCTTTTCACTTAATTGAGTATAATATGCATGCACCCGTAATTCACCTATACGGCTTGCGAAATGATCAGCCCGTTTATATGCGGTGAAAGAATGATAAACATTTAAAATTCAAACAAGGGTGTTCTAAACAATTCGTAAACCGCTCTGACGGAGACCGGCATCATTACTGTTTCAATGATGCCGGATATTGTAACGAGAAAAATCGAGCTCCCCTTCGGGGGGTTGGGGGGCGGGCAGGATCACGCCGAAGAGGCCTTGAAAAGAATCAAGACCTCCCTCATGCGTCTGAGGAGCCAGCATGATATCAGGTATCGCAACAAACCGGATATGAGTGACGCAGAGCTCTATCTTGCGGCAAAACGCGCGGGAGAAAGCTCTCTAGCGCGCAAACAGAAAATAGACCACTACGATAAGGCCGAGCGCGATACGGTAGTAGCCGAAGGCCTTGAAGTCTCTGGTCTTGATATACCCGATTAGAAACTTGATCGCCAGAACCGAGACAACGAAAGCGGTGATCATGCCGGTAAAAAGGATTAGCAGCTCTTCACCAGTAAAGGCGAAACCGAATTTGAGCACTTTGATAAGGCTCGCGCCGAACATCACGGGTATCGCGAGAAAGAATGAGAACTCGGCCGCGACCGAGCGCGAGCAGCCGATAAGAATCGCGCCGAGTATGGTGGCGCCCGATCGCGACGTGCCGGGTATCAGCGAGAGCACCTGAAAAACACCGATGATGAGAGCCGTCTTATAGGTAAAGGCGCCGAAGTCTTCGATACGGGGTTTGCGATTCTTATTATGCATCTCCAGAACGATGAACAGTACACCGTAAATTATCAATGCGGCGGCAACGGTGGGATAGTTATAAAACAGCGCATCGATCTGATCGTCAAAGGGAATGCCGATCAGGGCCGCCGGCAGAACAGCCACCAGAACCTTCATCCACAGAGAGATTACATCCATTTTGATGTGTACTTTGTCTTTGAACGAAAAGGGAAAGAGCTTGTTCCAGTAGAGCAGCACCACCGCCATTATCGCACCGAGCTGAATTACCACAAAAAACATCTCCATGAATTCGCCGGACATATTGAGCTTTATGAATTCATCCGCCAGAATCATGTGTCCGGTACTGCTGATAGGCAGCCACTCCGTGAGGCCTTCGATGATGCCGAGAATAATGACCTTAATCACTTCCATTTATCTTTCCGCTCCTGCTGTGTACTATGCCCTTTCCGGCAAAATATTTACGTGTACTCTGAAACCTGTGATGGCGCATCCGTCAACCGCTGTAATTTTATCCATCAAACCCGGGGCCGCTGTTTTGCCAACTAATGATTTATCATAATTGTGCTGATTGCTTTTTTTTACAACGAAGCTGCTCCTGAATCCCGCGACCGAGGACCTTTCCTTTAATGTTTCAATAGCACCCTGTTAATAAGAAGACTTCAAGCCCCCCTCCGGGGGGTCGGGGGGGATCAATTTCAGCAATCCGGAGAAACTCTATTAATCATGAAAACTCAAGCCCTCCTACCGGGAGGTCGGGGGGCTTGCAGAACATCAGATCTTCGGCACTGGAAGATTTTTCCTGACCCTCCAGTTAAGATAGATCTTCAGAATCTCGAACCAGACAACCGACATTCCCCCGAGTACCGCAGAGGCTGCCGCCGCCCACACCGGGATGGCGTCAAAGTGAAAGAGGTTCTGAAGAAAAGAAACAGACGATGCGAGCACCAGAAAGAGCGCGGCACCGCCCATCACCCAGGGAAAGGCGAAGTTCTTCACACGCAGCGTCTTGAAAATGCTGCTGCTCCACGAGCGGTTGGTCATGATAAGCGCGAGATTCGAGACGACCAGCGTGATAAAGGCCATATTTCTCTGCGCGCCCTCACCGAAGCCGAGCATCGCGGCGCCGTACCAGACAATCAGAATTGCGGCAAGCGAGAGCAGCCCCTGCGCCAGGCTGATGGCAAGCATGCGCCGGTTGAAGAGCGACTCACCAGAGCCTCTCGGCGGACGCCTCATTATATTCTCCTCCTCAGGCTCACCCTCGAAGACAATCGAGCATGCGGGGTCGATCAGAAGCTCAAGAAAGACGATGTGGACCGGCAGAAGAGCTATCGCCTTCCACTGCAGAAGAATCGGAATTATCGACATCCCCGCAATCGGAATGTGCACGCCGACGATATAGGCCATCGCCTTTTTAAGATTGTCGAAGATACGCCGTCCTGTGCGCACCGCCGCGACGATGGATGAAAAATCGTCGTCGAGCAGCACCAGTGCCGAAGCTTCGCGCGCCACGTCGGTTCCCCGCTGTCCCATGGCAACACCGATATGCGCAGCGCGCAGCGCCGGTGCGTCATTGACGCCGTCGCCGGTCATCGCGACTGTTTCGCCGTTGGCCTTGAGGGCCTGCACCAGTAGAAGCTTCTGTTCGGGAACGACGCGTGCGAAGACATTGCAGCTCTTAAGCCGCCTGCCCAGCTCTTCAGGGGTAAAGGTATCAATCTCGGGCCCTGTCGTGACAAGCTCGCAGTTCGCCAGGCCGATCTGACTCGCGATGTTGGATGCGGTGCTGGGGTAATCCCCCGTTATCATTATCACGCGCACGCCCGCGTCGTGACAGAGGCGTATCGCCTCGGGAACCGCGGGTCTGACCGGATCGGCAAGCCCCACCAGCCCCTCAAATTTGAAGTCAAAATCATGCTGACCCGCGGGAAGATCCGTATTGTACGAGTAGTGCCCCCGGGCTATTGCGAGCACACGCAGGCTGCGCCCGGCCATTTTCGCAATCTCTGTTCGTATTTCGATCTGTGCCGCTTCGTCCAGATGACACAGATCCATTATCGTTTCAGGTGCGCCCTTCGCGGCAACCTCGAGGTGCTCGCCCTCGGACTTCCAGACGTTGGTCATCGAAAGAAACTCACGCGAGAGCGGGTATTCACGAATGATATCCCACGCGGGATGCAGATGGCGCTCGTCGATTGCTGAGGCGTCGCCAAGCGCGACAAAGGCCTTTTCCATCGGGTCAAAGGGGTCTTTGCGGCTTGCCAGAATTCCCCATTCAACCAGAGAGTGAAACTCTTCTGGCAGCGGGCTTCCCCCCTTCGCGGTGATGTCTATCTCTCTATCCTTTATCCACAAAGCGGCGATACTCATTTTATTTTGCGTAATCGTTCCGGTCTTGTCAGAACACAGCACCGTTGCCGAGCCCAGTGTCTCGATCGCGCTCATTCTGCGGGCAAGCACATTCTTCTTCGAGATCCGCCACGCGCCCAGGGCGAGAAAAACCGTCAGCACCACCGGAAACTCTTCGGGAAGCATCGCCATCGCAAGGGTGATACCGGCCAGAACCCCGGTAAGCCAGTCGCCGCGTGTCAGTCCGTACACCACGGTAATAAGCAGACACAGCGCCGCGGCAATAATAAATATTGTCCTTACAATCTTACCCGTCTCTTTCTGAAGCGGAGTATCCTCCTCTTTGACACTCGTGAGCGCCTTTCCGATCTTTCCCATTTCTGTCCCGCCGCCGGTCGCCCGCACACGGTAGACACCCTGCCCCGACACCACGAGCGAGCCTGAATAAAGATAGGGGCTGTCTTCCCGTCCGGGGCGCTCCATCGGCGCATCGGACTCGGCGTACAGGTGCACCGCGAGTTTGTTAACGGCGGCAGATTCGCCGGTCAAAAGCGACTCATCGACAGAGAGATTGGTTCCCCACAGCAGAATACCGTCGGCGGGGACACGCTCGCCCTCGCTTAACACGATAAGATCATCGGGGACAACCTCGGGGCCGGATATGGTATACCGTTCACCCTCGCGGATTACCAGCGCGCGGGGACTCGAAAGATTTTTGAGGGCATCGAGAGTCTTCTCTGTCTTTCCCTCCTGAACGATGGTGATGGTCATCATGATACAGACGAAGCCCAGAAGCATCAGGGCGTCGCGCGGTTCACCGACAACAAGGTAAATGACGCCGCAGGCGACGAGCAGCAGAAACATCGGCTCGGTAAAGACCTCTAAGATTATTTTGAATATTCCCCTCTTCTGTTTGTCGGGCAGCTGATTGGGGCCGTGCTGTCGGCGCATCTCTGTAACCTGAGTTTCTGTAAGGCCGGTCAGGTGACGGATCTCTCTTTCGTTCATAAAAATCTCCTGGCTGGTATTGGAATATGTGAATCGTAATCATATTACCCGGCATCATCTGACGCAAACGCACACCGTCACGGGACGAGACGCAGAGAGCCTGATATTCATTTTACGATACACGCATGATACGGTCTCAGAAGATAGAGGGGGGAAACTGCGGAAAGTAGTCTGAAAAAAGAGACTAATAATCCGGTGCAGAATCCCCTGTACTCCATCAGTGATATGAAACGTATCATCGAAGGAAGTCCCACAGAAATTCTGCTGCCCATAAGGGCCCGGCTCACGGCCTGATCTTCACACTTGTTGCAAGGTAATTTACCGGTTAAATTTTTTCAAGAATAATTTCAGTAAGAGCGCAATCAACGGTTGCCTCACCCCCTCGCCCCCTATCCTGTACGGCAGGATGCCTTTACAAAATACAGGCGGCAGTTATTGATCACGACACTTAAAAGCCGGTTTCTATCGCATAAGCGACGCATCGCGTTGCAATCGTCAGACACGATGTCACAGGCAAAAAGGCATGGCGACATGTGTAATGCAGGATGCGACTTCGCCGGTTTCCCGCGCATGGAAGCGCAGAATTGGCATTTTAGTTCCTTCGTTTATCAGTTTGATACCATCGATTAATCAATTCAGACCGGCACTTGCACGGTCTTTCATTATGGTAAAAAAGCGGATTGTCAAGATTAATACGTCCTTACCCGCACAGAATGATTTCCGCGGGTTAATGGCAAATTTTATCAAACACAGCGCAGAATAAATACGTTCTCATTCCCATGACGATATTCGGAATATTAATTTATCTCCACGTTAAGAAAACAATTCTTGCAAAGATGCTTTCCGTATTGATCAATCGCGCCGGTTCTCACGAAACACACACCATTTTTTCCCCCTTACTCTCGAAAAAATCCGTTACAAAACGGCGGGGTGATTTTCTGATGGCTTACTTCAGAGTAAGTTTTGCGACAAAGTAACCGGAGATGTATTTGGAAGCGCTTTATACAATTCTTAATGAGAAATTCAGACTTGATGAGTTTCGCCCGCGTCAGAAAGAGATCATCACTCATATTATGGCGGGCAATAACGCCCTGGTCATCATGCCTACCGGCGGGGGCAAGTCGCTTTGCTACCAGCTGCCGGCCCTTCTCATGCCGGGACTTACTGTAGTCATATCCCCCCTGATCGCGCTGATGAAGGATCAGGTGCAGAGCCTGCAGAGTAAAGGGATCGACGCGGAGTTCATCAACAGTTCGCTTACGAAAGCCGAGCGTGTCGCGCGCTACACTGCACTCGCGCAGGGACAGTACAAAATAATCTACGTATCACCCGAACGCTTCAGAAAGCGCGCTTTCGCCCTTGCAATTTCAAAACGGCAGGTTTCGCTTCTCGCACTTGACGAGGCGCACTGTGTCAGCCAGTGGGGCAACGACTTCCGCCCTGACTACACACGAATCGCAGAGTACCGGCAGCTTCTGGGAAACCCTCCCATTGTCGCACTGACGGCGAGCGCCACCGAGACGGTGCGGCGCGAGATCATCGCGCATGCGGGACTTTCTCCCCGGCAGATTACCATTTTCAACAGCGGCATCGCCCGCCCCAACCTCTATCTTTCGGCAAAGACATTTTACAGCGAGCGCGAAAAGTTCGAGGCGATAAAGCTTCTTATCGAAAAATGCGAGGGCTGCTGCATCGTCTACTTTACGCTGATCACCGGCATCGAGAAGTTCGCCTCGTATCTTGACATCGCGCATATACCTTACGATGTCTACCACGGGCGCCTCCCTGCACAGCGGCGAAGATCGGTGCAGGATAAATTCATCGCGGCAAAAAGGGGGATACTTCTTGCGACTAACGCCTTCGGTCTGGGGGTGGATAAGGGCGACATACGCATGGTCGTGCACGCCGAGATCCCCGACTCGGTTGAATCGTACTTTCAGGAGATCGGCCGCTCGGGCCGCGACGGCACAGACGCCTTCTGTCACCTGATGTATCTGGAAAACGATCTTGCCGTGCAGATGCAGTTCATAGAATGGAAGAATCCCTCTCGCGCCTTTCTGAAGCAGGCCTATACCCTTTTTCAGAATCTCGGCGACAGACTTAACGCCCACGACTACGAGAGCATTCAGGAGATGCTCGTCTACAGGAACCGGGGCGACCGCCGCCTCGATTCGGTGCTCAACATATTCGACCGCTACGGCATCACCGCCGGATCGCTCGAAACGCACAATCTTGCGCTTACCGGCGAATTTAACGATGATCTCTTTTCTGACGAGGTGACCGAAGCGAAGCTCGCATCAGACAGAAAAAAACTTTACTTCATGCTCGAATACGTCAAGAGTGAGCTCTGCCGCAGAAGCTATATTCACCGCTACTTCGCAAGCGAAGAAGCGGCGTGCGTCAACTGCGACAACTGCATCAGTTGAGCGCGCGGCATCTTTAGCGCAAATTTTTATAAAGGGTATACCACCATGAACTGGATCTTTGAACGCGAGTTTCAGGTGCGCGACTACGAGTGCGACCTGCAGGGCATAGTCAATAACGCGGTCTATCAGAACTACCTTGAGCACACCCGCAACGAGTTTCTTCGCGAGAGGGGCCCCGATCTGAAGGCGCTGCACGACACGGGTATCGACGCGGTGGTCGCCAGAATCGAGATCGATTACAAATTTCCCCTTCGGCCCGGTGACCGTTTTGTCTGCCGCCTGAACCTCGCGCGCGACGGCGAGCTCAAGCTCATCTTCAACCAGGAGATTGTGCTGATCACCGGCGAACGGCTGAGCGCGCGCGCGAAAGTCACGGTGGTCTTTCTCGAACACGGCAGAGTCTGCATGCCCGAAGTCATCCGCGACGCCTTCGCGGAGTTTCTGTGATTTCGGCTGAAGCAGTCGGAGTGTGGCTCATCGCACGTTCGATTCCGTTATCCCCCCGCCGCCTGATATAATTGCCCCTGTTTTTGAAATCACAACCCCGGGGTCTTCGCCTCTGTATCCCCCCCCTCTTCGACGTCATAACCCCCGGGTCTTCAACTTCTAACCCCATAGGTTATCACTGCGTAATCCCATGGGATACAACGGCGTATCAACTTGATTCGGCACACGAATCAAGTTGATACGCCGTTGAAGAGGGGGGGGTTATGAGTCCATAAAGGGGGGATGCAGCGGCTGAAACAAAGCCGTCCATGATGGCGGCCTGTCGATCTGAACAGAGAGAAGATGAAGGTAACATCAAAGTTAATTTTTAGAGGTTAGCTTATATTAGAAAATAATTGTGGTCACCTCTGTAAATAATTATTTCTCTTTCGGAACAATAGCATTGCCGCAAAAGGAGGAAATAATGTCTCCGGAGATGATTGCACTGTCAGGAGGAGCAGCTGTAACAGTAGTTATCGTGTTATTCGCCAATAACCTGATTCGCAAGAAAAACGCCGTCTTGAATGTCTTCGGGAGCGTGGACGCTCTGCTGAAGAAAAGATACGATCTCATACCCAACCTGATATCCGCCGTGCAGCAGTATATGATCCACGAAAAAACGCTGTTATCCGACGTTACCGCAATGCGCACAAAGGCGATCAACCCGGAAATCAGCCCTGAAGAAAAAATCGAATTATACAATAAAGTCGGCCGCGCGCTTGAAGGGATCATGGTGGCGGTTGAAGACTACCCGGATCTGAAGTCAAGTGCGAACTTTCTTCAGCTTCAGGGCGCACTCAACGAGGTTGAGGAGCAGATATCCGCCGCGCGCAGGGCCTACAACGCCGCGGTGACTGAGTACAACAACGCGGTGGAAACTATTCCATCAAATTTTGTTGCTCTGCTGATGCGCTGCAGAATCAGGCCGGTAATGGAAACACCCGAGCATGAAAGAAAGATCATCAGCGTGAAACAGCTCTTCAACACATAAGGATACCATGAAGACAGAGGATGAACTTCAGTTATTCTTTGACAGTCAAATAAAACCTAAGCTTAAGAGTCTTGAAACCTGGCGCATAAAAGTACTCATCAGGGCGATTATAACAGATATTCTATTCGCGCCGCCTTTTCTTCTCGCATTCTTTGGTTTGATCGCATTTATGACGGGTGCGGCGATTACCGGCAAAATGTCACTCGGCAGCACTTTACAGATGGTTATATGGCTCTCCTCTGTTTCTCTTATCTTCTTCATGCCCTATTGCATGCTGTGGCGCATCCTGCGTTACAGAAGTACATCCGCCAAAAAGCCGGACGGCGAAGCAATCTCTCTTAACCGTAAAAATGAACTATTATACAAGAAGCTTGTGATCGGAAAGCTCGTTGAGTTCATATCACCTGATCTGAAGTACGAGCCGCAAGCGGCGGAGGTCTCCGGCCGTGAAGTATTGAAGGGAGAGATATTTCCCCATACGATATTCTATCCTGAAGGATATACGGCTGAGGATTTCATTGAAGGCAGAATTGGAAACATATCTGTCCGCTTTTTTGAAATATCGGGAAAGGATGCGATCAAGCCGTTAGCGTATTCGGATAGCGGACACCGCACTGCGATAGATCTCAACGGTTTCCCCTGGGAGACTTTCTCTTTTCACGGAATGCTGGGCGAGACTGACTTCAATAAATCGTTCAACGGTCACACCCTTGTGTGTTCAGGAACCGGCATTACACGCTCACAATGGATGCGCGCTTCCGGCAGACAGAGAGTCAGGCTTGAAGATCCTGAGTTCAATCGTTATTTTGCCGTATTCTCAACAGACCAGATCACGGCGCGCTATATTCTGTCAACCGCCCTCATGAAGCGCATTACCGACTATAGAAAAAAAGTCGGCAGAAAGATATATCTCTCTTTTACCGAAAACAGACTTCATGTCGCCGTCAGTCACAGAAAGGATCAGTTTGAATTCAACATATACTCATCGTTGTATAATTTCGGCAGAATAAAGGAATTCTTTACTGATCTCACAATTATTACCGATATCATTGATGCCCTTAATCTGAACACCAATATCTGGCTCAAAGAGGGGCTGAAGGCGAAGGGGATGTTTGAAGTTGACCCGGATTATAAACCGAAGAGCGAATGGATTTACAAGTTTCTGTTATATGCCTTCGGCTGTCTGGGTCTTCATTTTCTGTACATCGGTTATAGAGGTAAGGCGTTTGTCTATTTTTCAATTACAATGGCGGTCTGCTATTTCCTGTTCTTCGCCCTTGATCAGCTGATATCAAGAGCAGTAATTCTATTTGTCTTTGGTTTGCTCTGGTACACGTATATCTGGCACAAGGGTCATCATATCACCCACGACAGAAGGGGTATAAGGTTTGATTGATAAAGTCTTCCGCTTCATTAGTAAATGGTTCGTCGTTCCCATCCTGATGATCGCCTTGTTTGCATTTGTCATGTCCTTTCTGGTATTCGGGATATATCTCATTTGAGGTCGGGATTGTGAATGGTATCTGCAGGATGATTTTAGCGTAAAGGTATCTCGAAAAATCACCTTCAACCGGGATATTGACAGGATTTTCATGGCTATTTTTCGAGATCCGGGTTGAAAAGGTTATTTTCAGAGATTTCCATAATACAGTTAACTACTCTTCTCAAATCAGCTTTTCTTTCTGCATAACAATACCGTACCGAGCATCCCCGCGATAAGAAGCCCTGTGTCCTCCGGAATTCCGAGCGTCAGCGCCGCACCGAAGCCGATAAGCGACCACAACGCAGGCATCACGAATAAGCGGGTGGACAGTTTCACATCCGCCCACAAAAGGATACCGAAGGTGAAGATTGTCGACGGACATGGCAGCCCGAAGGTTGGATTTGCGGGATAGCGGTGTCCGAGAAGGTGACCGAGCAGTGGATACAGCACAAGCGCATAGAGGATAAAAAACCCTCCCAATATACCGTAGGTGTTGAATCTGAAACTGAAGGATACTTTATCTCTTATTACCCCTTCAAAAAGAAATATTAATCCCTGAATGACGAAAAGCCCGCCGAATAGAAATGCGGCTTTGTTGATAGAAGTGAAATAGAGCAGATGATAGGCAAGGCCTGTCCAGATCCATAGAAGTGCAAGAAAGCCGGTGATCAATCGACCTGTAATTTTTACTTTCCCGATGACCGTAACGACGCAAACTGCCGCGAGTAAGTTCAATACAATCTGCATCGGCCAGACCGAGGTGTTGTATTGCACGAACACGTCTAAGAATTGCTCTGTACTGAATGGTAGTTTCATTGTTTAATTCTCCTTTTCTTCCGAAACATCTTTAGTGACAAAAAAGTCCCAGCGCTTTGAATCTTTGATATCTGCAATCAGCTCTCGAACGGTTTTTAGTTCAGCCTCTTTCAGATAACGGTTGTGACGGATCATGCATTTGCCCGAAAAGCTTATTGTCCTGTCGTTCTTAAGACTTTTGTGCAGCTCGGCGGCGCGATCTATCTCTGCAATCAGGCGCGTCTCCTTTTGCGACAAATGAGAGAGCGCCTCCTGGCGCGGCAGCGAGCAGAGGAACAGCATCGCAATATCGAATTCAGGATTTCCCGCATCGGTGTCGCACAGATAGCGGCGCAGCGTCCCGTCAAGAGCGTCCTTCCCCCGGGCAGTAAGGCTGAAGACGGTCTTTTCCGGCATATTGCCCTCCTGTATGATTTCTCCCTCAAGCAGACTTTGTTTCTCGAGGTTGCGTGCCGTTACATACACGGATGAATCAGAGATAGGGAACCATCGCTGGATGTTCACTCTCTGCAGAATGCGAAGCATCTCGTACGCGCTGAGCTTTTTCTCGCCGGCAAGCGCCAGCAGAACGGCGGCAAAGCGGGTGATAGACTTAGTTTTCATGATTTACCTCTACACTACTGTTATATTACAGTAGTGTAGAGGTAAAGTCAACAAATTTTTTATTATTCATACTCTTGTGCCGAAAACAGAAAGTCCGGATTAAATTAACCGGTTTCGCTTTATCCGGTCGATACAAATACGCACACACCCGATACTTGAAAAATGAATAGACTTTGATCGGAGGAAAAATGCCCAAAATACCGGAAGCTGTAATTGACGCATGGAATTCCAGAAAGGGAGCTGTTGTTTTTGTCACTGTTGATGAAAGCGGGCTTCCGAATGCAATTTATGCCACTTGTGTAAACCTGGTCGATAATGAAAGAATTGCGATTGCGGATAATTATTTCAATAAAACAAGGAGTAACATCTTCTCGAACAGCAAGGGGTCTATATTGTTCATAACAAAAGACGATGTTTCATATCAAATCAAAGGATCCGTCGAATATCACATTGATGGATCTCATTTTGATGACATGAAAAAATGGAACCCGGCAAAACATCCCGGACATGCCGCTGTACTTGTAAACGCGGAAATGATATATTCGGGATCTGATATAATCTTTCCATAGCATTGAGGCTTTTTGATCGTCGCGCACTTGATGCCGGGGGCGTAATAACATGGATATTGATCCCGCGGAATACACTTGAATAAAAAAAGGGGGCAAAAATCCTTTCTGACTTTTGCCCCCCCCTATGAACTCCAATGAAATTTCTAAAAGACCGGCCTATTTTTCGAGTGCAAGATTGTAAGTGTCTGTCGCGATCCAGCCCTCTTCGTCGGTGGGCACGACCATAATCTTGACCTTACTGTCGGCAGTCGAGATGACGCCCTCTTTGCCGCGGATCGTCGCCTTGTTCTTCTCTTCGTCCATGATGACGCCGAGATGGTTCATGTCGCTGCACGCCTTGCCGCGGGTCAGGTGACCGTTTTCGCCGACACCGCCGGTAAAAACGATGGCGTCGACACGGTTAAGAACGGCCATATACGAACCGATGTATTTTTTAAGACGGTAGTCAAATACATCCAGGGCAATCTTCGCGCTGTGATTTGTCTCCTGCAGCTCTTCGAGATTGCGCTGATCATTCGAGATGCCGCTGATACCCAGAAGGCCTGACTTCTTGTTGAGCATATTGTCGAGCTTACTGATATCAATTATGCCCTCTTTACGCGCGATGTAGAAGAGAATCGCGGGGTCAAGGTCTCCGCTGCGGGTTCCCATTACAAGGCCTTCGAGCGGGGTAAGACCCATCGAGGTATCGACCGACTTTCCGTTTTTAACCGCGGTGATCGAACAGCCGTTGCCGAGATGACAGGTGATAAGATTGACTTCGTTCACCGGTTTTCCGAGAAGCTCGGCAGTGCGGTGCGTCACGTAGTCGTGCGAGGTGCCGTGAAAGCCGTAGCGGCGCACGCGGTATTTGTCGTAGTACTCGTTGGGTATGGCATACAGATATGCATACTCGGGAATAGTCTGGTGAAAGGCGGTATCGAAGACCGCGACATTTCTGATGCCCGGCATGATCTTCATTGACTCGCGGATACCCATGAGGTTCGGGGGATTATGCAGCGGCGCAAGATCCGAGAATTTCTCGATGGCCTGAAGAACCTTTTCTTCGATCACAACCGAGTGGTTGTAGAGATCGCCCCCGTGAACGACGCGGTGGCCGACAGCCCCGATCTCTTTGACGTCGGCGATCACACCGACCTTCGGGTCGGTAATGGTTTTGATAAGAAGGGAAAGGCCCTCTTCATGATTTTTCAACGGCAGCACGTTAACGATTTTTTCTGAACCCGGCTTATACGTGATCTTCGCGTCATCCTCACCTATACGCTCGATAAGACCGCCGGCGAGAACCTTCTTTTCGGGCATCTTGAACAGCTGAAATTTGATCGAAGATGACCCGCAATTAATAACGAGAACTACCATAACGACTCCTTTTTTTTCAATAGGCCGGTGATTACATGAAATGCCTTCAGAAGAGATATACAGGAAACTGTGACTTATGAGCCTTTCATGAGTCAGGCCGCTTTATGCGGAAATATTTATAGAAAACGATGTTGCCCTCACCGGCCAAATTGTCAAGGGATTCTCATTTGTATTACCGCCCGGCTCTTTTGCCGGGACAAGGCATGGAATTTTTACTGTGATCCCCCCGCACCCTTTCGCACTTCTAATTGACAAAGAGGGGTGCACCTGTACTATTCAATTTTCATGCGCCGGCCGCACGGCCGCAATCCGGGCGGTGCGGACTGTAGTAAAGCGGGGTAAGGATGACAGATGTACGTTACGCATATTTGACAATCGATGACGCACCGACGACACGTCTTGGCGAAAAACTCGATCTGCTCGAATCGCTCAAAATACCCGCACTTTTCTTCAGCACGGGCAAATCGCTGAAAAAATTCTATACGATCGCCCTTGAGGCTCTCGAACGGGGATTTCCCGTCGGCAATCACACCTTCAGCCACGAGGGAGCAAGCCGGCTGAGCATCGACCAGTTTTACGGCGAGGTGGCGCGCACCGACGAGCTGCTCGAACGGCTTTACGCCGACGCAAAAAAAAAGCCGGTGAAAGCCTTCCGCTTTCCCTACGGCGACAGGGGATGGGGAAATTTTCCCGAAAACCTCGTCTGCCCTCCCGAACGTACACAGCACGCCGCGGACCTTCAGCAGATACTGCAGAAGATGGGCTACGCGCAGCCCCGCTTTACAGGAAGTTTCGATGAACGCTTCAACAGCGACTCTATACTAAACGGCGCCGACACACTGTGGACCTTCGATTACACCGAGTATAATTATGATGAGAAAAGCTATCCGCTCAGCGTGATTCTCGATCGCACCGAGCGCAGTGATCCCGAAAACTGGCTCACCCTTAACGCGCCGGAGTATTCGCAGATTATTCTTACGCACGACCACGACCACTCATCGGATCTTTTCGAGCATCTGATACGCACCCTGGCCGCTAAAGATTTTCTCTTCCGCCTGCCGGAGTTTTAAATGGAAAAGCTTCCCGTATTGTGCATCGTTCCCCACGGCGGCGTGGCGGTTCCCGAAGAGCTGGCCCCCTATACTCTGGTCGACGAATTTGAACTGTTCTACGCCTCTGATTCGTGCGCTAACGAGATCTTCGACTTCGGCGGGCGCACAGAGACGATCGGCTCCGACATATCGAGGCTGTTCGTCGACCTGGACTGCGCGGCGCACGATATGCCCGGAAGGGGCGGCCCCGGCGTCATCAAGCGGACGACTCCCGCCGGCAAGGAGATCTACGAACCGGGAGCCTTTCCCTCGCCGATCGCGATCGCCAATCTTATGCGCCGCTACCACTACCCCTATTATACAAAAGTGCGCAATATTCTCAAAGGCGATATCGGCCTGATTCTTGAGTGTCACATCACCATGAGTATCGGCGCCAGAAACAGCCCCGACGCCGACAAGCCTCTGCCGCTGGTGAAGATTCACCGCTTCGTCGACAGAAAGGGATCACCCGTAGAGTCATGCCCGTCGAGCGCCGCCGAGTTCATGATGGATCTTTTCGTACGCGAACTCGGCAAAAACTGCCGCCCTGAGGATTTTGTAATTACCGAACGCGCGCTCACCGGAAACCTCTCGCAGACCTTTTTTAAACACCTGCCCTATCTGCGCATCGACATCTCTCGCGCATTTTTTTATGACGAGCGTTTCTTTACCCCCGAGAAGCGGACCGACCAGCGCGTCATCGCGCGCCTGCGCGAGTCGCTCTACTCTGTAATAGAGAAAACCTATAAAAAGAGAATCAGCCTGAAGGGGTAGAGAAGCAGTTATGACGTATAACGCACAAAGACGCCGGCACTTGCGGCGTCTTTATACTGCAAATGTTGCGGGCAACAAAGAGTCAGAAAGAGCCGGGGTGCAAGCAACAGCAAACCAGCCTTACCGGAGTGATAAAGGATTAATCAGATGACAAAACGGGACTTTATACGGCGATGTAAGATTAATACGGCGGCAGCTGCATTCCGGCTGCCGGGCCTGTCGAAGCAGCTGTTTTCTTTCGGCCTCTACTCTGATAACGTTCAACCCGCGAAAAAAAGAGGGATATTAATTCTGGTTTTTGCACTTGTTACCCTGCTTACGACGAATCTTACCGCTCAAACATCAGAGAATCAAAATGAAACAAAAAGGTATAAACATTCACTTGATTTCTGTCCATTATCTCCTTTTATTGGAATATATGCTTTGCACTATGGTTATCGATTTACAGCAAATGACGAGTTCATTTTCAGCCCCTCATATATGAGAATTCAGTATCAGTCAATTGGACATACAGATGCTCCCGGTTTTATCATCGGCTACAGAAGGTATTTATGGAAAAACCTGCATCTCGATTATCAATTGATGCCGATGTGGGACAGATTCTACGATAAAAACGAGGACAAAACATATCCAACCTCGTTTGACCTGTGGAATGAATTCAGGTTGGGGTATGCTTTCGACTTTAAAATCAGCAATGTACCTCTGTTTTTAAACGTGCAATTGCCGCTAGGGTTTGCACTTTATTCCGATCCTAAGGGAAAATCAGAAGCATTTAAAAAGCATGTTAAAGAGAACCCGTTGTTCTATATTCCTCTTTTTTTCGTTGGGACCCGTTTTTAAAAATATCCTGATGTGTCATCCTTCCGGCAAAAACACCGCGCAACCGGCGGTTTGCCGGGCTTGCGTGAACCGGGCACTTCGATCTGTTTCCCCCCGCCCCCTGAAAATCACTCTTGACAGGCGCGATACATCCTGCGATCAATTTTCGCGGGAGAACCGAATCCGAAACAAAGGCTTACGCGCCGGAGCGGTTTTCCCGCTTATACAAGCGCGAGCCGGACAGGAAGAATATAAGAAATGATGCAATCCATTGATCTGCCGTCAGGAAAAATGTCATATCGATTATTCGGAGAAAATACCGGGAGCTGTGTCGTAATAGAAAGCGCTATGGCCGCGTCATGTGCCGAGTGGTGGCATCTTGCCGAAAAATGGTCGGCGAAATTGCCGGTTCTTGTGTACGACCGCTACGGCTATGGACAAAGCAGCCCGACGAAAAAAGAGAGAACACCCGAAATCATCGCCGGTGAACTCGACGAACTTCTTTGCGCGCTGGGGATCATGAAAGTCATACTGATCGGACATTCGATAGGCGGAGTGTACGCCTATCAGTTCGCGAGGCTTTTTCCCGCGAAAATAATTTCGCTGATTCTGCTCGACCCGGTATCCCCCGATAACAGCAGATTCAAACGTGAACTTACGGCGGATGAGTTCGCGAAAAGCGGCGTTGACAAGAGCATGAATCTTAAACTGGGACAAACTCTCTGTTCGCTCGGCCTCGGTTTCGTTCTGAAACCTCTGCTGAAAAAAGCCCCGCCATTTTATTATTATAAGAATTTTTCAAGAGAAGCGGAAGCTTATATCTTGAAAAACCAGACAAACGCCGGGATGTACAAAACCGCAATAAAAGAGTATTCGGTTCTTGACAACGGGGGGATAATGAGCGGACTCAGAATTGAAGCGGGCAGTATGAACATGCCGCTTTTTCTGATCTGCCACACGCCGGAAGTCATGAAGAACGAAATTGAATATTACGGAAACGCCGGCGCCGAGACTGCGGAAAAGATCGAATCACTCTGGTCCGTATTAATGAAGCAATACCTTTCGATATCGGATAATTCGCTGTTCATTCAGGCCAAAAACAGCGGACACATGATCCACCTGACTGATCCTGACGCCATAGAATCGGCGATTGAGCAGTCATTGAAGGCGGCCACGGTGTAACCGCAGCCGTCAATCATTACTATAAAATTCTCTATGACTCTATTTCGACATACAGATCCATCCGCATATAACCCGGTTTTGACGCTTCAAGATGTTCCTCGAACCAGCGTGCGGGTTGTTTAACCCGGTAGTTTTTCTCTTCGATCATATCCTTAAGCTTCTGCCATCCCGCGATAATCCACTGCCCCGAGGGGTCGTTCTCGCAGGTGCCCTCAATACCGGTCACGACAAAGGTTCCGGAATCTATCGTCTCGACAGTAGCGCCCTCGGTGTCGACATCCTTCTGATTCTCAAAACAGAGCAGCACCTTGTAGCCCTCGTTTTGCGGATCATTTGAGAGATTTCCGTTCCTGTCAATGTTGTGTCCGAATACCCTGCGGGGCAGCCCATCCAGCCCTTTTGAGTTCATCCACTCATACATTTTCGCGATAGACTTGTCTTCAGAATCCGGCGCCAAAGCGCTGAAGCTCAGCGCTTTCATCACCGGCAGTTTTTTCACAATGACGCCCATATACATCTCCTTGATCAGTTGAAGTTTTTCTGTAGTCCTCAGATTCATTCTTTTCCGGGGATTATTTCTGATGTCCACAGGCGCTACTCCGAACTCTTTCCTGAAGGCCCTCGTGAAAGATTCGTGGGTCTCATAGCCCGAATCAAGGGCGATGTCGACCACCTGCAGTTTTTCATCACTCAACAGTTCCAGAGCACGCGAAAGTCTTCGCTTTATAAGATACTGCTTGAAGCTGAACCCGGTAATGCAGCCGAAATAGTTGTGGAAACTTCTTTCGGACATATTGCAGTCCCATGCGATCTCCTCACATTTGAGATTCTCATTCAGGTTACTCTCGATGAACTCGATCGCATTCTGTATCTGCTCGTAAATGGTCATGACCCGCTCCGGCTGTTGATAAAATTAATGTAGCACATCGCTGCGCGTAGCGCTTGATATTTCCCGCAAATCCGCTCTTTTTTTTGCGTGCGGGGGGATACTGGACTGCCGCACGGAATCTGTAATGACAAAATAAAGTCATTACATGAGAATGGAATAATGATAACTAGTTTAAGGGTGTGCAAAACAACTCGAAAACCGCTCCAGCTCAATAAAGATGTATAACGCTATCTGATGACAATAAAATTGGAGGTCGAATATGAAGAAATGGTATAACGAGGAGTATGAATGGGAAATCGAGGTAACCGGGTTTCTTCGAAGTGACCACACCGAGAGGTATTGCAGAAACGGTGAGGAGATCGGAGATAAGTATACCTGTACTTACGGCTGTCCCGTGAATAAAGACGGGCAGGGTATTTGCTCGAAAGTAATGATGTTAATGTTTCCGATAATGGAGTCTGTCAGAAGCGGCGGAGATTTAGTGAATATCGGCGGAACCGGCAAATACAGCAAGGAAATTGTATGCCCCGACGGCTGCGTTATGTTCAGGATGACCGCAAAGAAACTCGGGAACGAAAACTTTTTTACGGGAAAATTTTTCGAGTAGTCTTTTTGCAGCAGATGAAGATTTGTCGAACCACAGCGACCGCTCCGTCGAAGCAACAGTTTTCAGTCGGGCTCAATTCTGCGCTAAAATGAATTTGCAAATAACCCTTTCTGAATGAGCATGTCGTGCCGCAATGAAAATATAATTTTTATGTCTCAGAAGAACCCGCGCCAATCCAATAGATTTTCCCGTTTTTTAATTTGACGCACAGACTGAAACCGCATATCTGACCCCTTTCGGGGTCGAAGCGGAGTTTCCGGCTCAGGCGGAAGATTCTGACACATGACCCGAAGAGACACAAAATAAGATTATGACAAGATCCCCTGAAAAGAGATTGATCCGCCGATGCGCATAATTTCATTTAATGATTCACTGACAATCGCCAGCGCTATGACCACCGGCAACTTTGACGGGGTTCATACCGGTCACGTTGAGGTTCTCGCGCGCCTCAATGAAATCGCGAAAAGTGAGGGACTCGCGACGGCTCTTGTCACCTTCCGCACGCATCCCCGCACTTTTTTTTATCCCGGCGAAACGCACCAGAGTCTTACCACATTTGAAGAGAAAATCGCACGCCTCGGCGATCACGTCGAATATGTCATCGCCTGCGATTTTGACCTGAAGTTCTCGCAGCAGAGCACCGATGAGTTTCTGCACATTCTCGCATCGCGCTTTTCTATGCGACACTATTTGACCGGCCACGATCACCACATCGGGCGAAACCGCGAAGGCACCTATGCGGCCCTCGAGGCTGTCTCTAATCGTGAAAACTTTTCTATAAGCCGCATCGAGCCGCTCAGAGCCGCCGGGCAGACCGTTTCGTCGACCGCGATCAAGGTGCTGCTGGAGGGGGGGGATGTCGAATCGGCGCGCCTGATGCTGGGCTACCCCTACGAGCTGTCGGGAACAGTCGTGCACGGCCGCCAGCTTGGACGGAAAATGGGATTTCCGACGGCGAATATCGTTCCCCCCGAGGGCAAGGTATTTCCCGCCCGCGGAGTCTACGCGACGATCTGCACGGTGAAGGGAAGCTCTTTCATGAGCATGACCAATATCGGGTACAATCCCACCGTCGGTGCGGAAAACCCTTTAACCATCGAAACCAACATCTTTGACTTTGACAGCGACATCTACGACAGAGAGGCCTCGGTGCACTTTATCGCGCGCATACGCGACGAGCGGCTCTTCTCGTCGGTCGACGAGCTGAAGCTGCAGCTGCGCGCCGACCTTCGATCAACAATACTTCTGCTTCAGGGCCGCTCCATCGAACTGACACATCTGTTCGATCCCTACAACGCGTGAGGATCTCCTGCGGCACCATTGCTTAGCGCGGCAAAATTTATTTTTATGCTTACGAATCCTTTCAAAGCCGTCTCTCTCACTGATTCAGCTCTTTTTTCATTTGATTTTTGAGAACAGCTAACGAAGATCTCACCACCAGTAGTTTCCGCGAATAGTTATGCGGCTGCTTATGGCTGTTTAAAATGGGCGCTGTATTGACAAAAAAAAGGGGGAAGCCGTGATTGAAAAACTGGCCGCTTCACTGGGCAGAAACGACGAGCAGCCCAACATCGAACTTGCCGAAGAGCTGGTCCGCACGAAAGACAGAAAGGGGATAGCGCAGATCGCGAAAGCTCTGCACAACGGGAACGCGCAGATTGTCAGCGACGCGATCAAGGTGCTCTACGAGATCGCCGAACGCGACCCCTCGCTGGTTTCGGATTACACCTCGGATTTCATCTCATTTCTCGACTCAAAAAACAACCGCCTCGTCTGGGGGGCGATGACCGCACTCTCGCGCGTCGCGAGCCTGAACCCCGCGGAAATTTTCAACCACGTAGAAAAGATTATCTCGGCCTACGAGAGCGGCAGCGTCATCACCATAGATACGGCAATCACCGTCTTCGCCGAAATCGCGAAGGCAGATCCCGTTTATGAAGAAAAAATATTTCCCCTGATAATCCGCCATCTCGCAAGCTGCCGCGCTAAAGAGGTACCCCAGCACGCCGAGAGGGCCTTTGTCTGTATTACTAAGCGAAATGAAGGTGAATTCACCGCGGTGCTCAACAAGAGAATCGGCGAGCTCAGCGACTCGCAGAAGAAGCGGGTGGATAGGATTCTGAAACTGATAAAAGAGGAGCGCTTCACTGAGTAAGCGTATTGCCGCCGTCGGCCCCGCCCTGATCCTTCTGTTCAGCTGATTTCTGCTCACCGTCGGGCGCGATCTTAATTGTCGGCTGCTCAACAGGCGCGGGAGGCGCCTTAAGAGCCGGAGCCGGCTGTACCGGTGCCGCCGGAGCCTGCGGCGAACTTTTCATGAAGCCGTCGAGATTGCGCTGCATCTTCGCGCTCTCGGCAAGGCGCGACTGCGGGTAGCGCTCGACAATCTCGGTAAAGATCCGCTCAGAGCGGTCGGTGAAGCCCATCTTCTGGTAACAGATTGCCGCACGGTAGTAGGCTTCGACGCCCTCCTCGTCCGCGCTGAACTCTTCGAAGAGCATCGTATAAAAATCAGCCGCACGGCTGTAATTTCGTTTTGTAAACTCGATATTTCCCAGCGCCATGATCGCCTCTTTTCGGTGGATGCCGTTCGAATAGACCTCAACGTATTCGGACAGCAGTACCGACGCTTTCGGATACATCTTCATCTCGTAAAAATGGTAGCCGTTGTAGAAACGGGTGTCATCGGCGATCTTCTCGTAATTCGAGGGGGCCTCCGTCTTTTTCGCCCCGGGCGAAGCCGCGCCCTGATCCTCACCATCGGTCTGCGCAAACACTTGCGGCGCGAAAAAAAGCAGAGTTAATATTGTAATTTTGATTAATTTCATTCCGACCTCGCAAAACCGGCAGCCGTGATATTTCTGCTGTCATCCGCGCATGCGGGGGGAAAAGGGGACAATCTCTATCTGCCGCCTGCCCGCTTCACGCCGTTCCTCAAACACCGCCGGGGGTTCTTTACCGGATGTATCGTCATTATGTCGCATCGGGTCAAGAAAAATTTTCCCCCTCCCGGGAACCGGCCACCCGAGACACCCGGTCCCGGCCCCTTGACAGGAAAAAACCGCAATACGTGCGAAGTGAATGATCAGTCAGTTCATATCTTACGCGGGGCAATCATAAAAATCCGTTATATGCCAAAGTATTCAATCAAACGGAAAGATTCGCCTGGTCAGACGCGGAGGGGGTGACAAGGGGGCCTCGAAAAATTACCGCCCGCCATGATTATGCTGCGTTTATAACCGGAATTTTTCGAGGTCCGAGTTGAAAAGATTAGTTATTCGAGATTCCAATAATATATTTTCTGCAGCGTTCGTAGATGATCTTCGAGCAGCTCACGCGCATGCGCGTTCCCCCGCTCTCGTGGCTCAACTCTTCGACGAAGGCTTGCTCGCTGAGCATATTCACGACCGATCCCTCGGTAAAGGGGATCAGCACCTCACAGACAACTTCATCTTTGAATAGGTGATCGGTAATGCGCCTTGCGACAAGATCCATGCCGATGCGCGACTTCGCGCTGACGTAGATGCCGCGCTCGTTCTCGTAGGGGGGATCACCGGCGATGCGGTCGGCCTTGTTGAAGATATTTATACGCGTGATGTTTTCAGCGCCGATCTCTTTGAGTGTCGCCTCGGTCACTTCGATCTGATATTCAAAATCGTCATTTGACGCGTCGATTATGTGCAGCAGAAGGTCGGCCTCGACTACCTCTTCGAGCGTCGAGCCGAAGGCCTTTACCAGCGAGTGGGGAAGCTCGCTGACGAATCCCACCGTGTCGGAGAGCAGAATCGTACGCTTATTGGGAAGTACCACCCTTCGCGTGGAAGTATCGAGCGTCGCGAAGAGCATATCTTTCTGCAGAACTCTCTTCTCTTCGGGAGCCCCCTGCAGCTTCATGAACGCGTTCATCACGGTGGATTTGCCGGCGTTGGTGTATCCCACCAGCGCGACAACGGGAATATGCGCCTCGCTGCGCTTCTTGCGGTTGGTAAGGCGCTCGCGTTCGATCTGCTCAAGCATCAGCTTGAGCTCATGGATCTTGTCCTGAACGCTGCGCTTGTCGAGTTCTATCTTCTGCTCGCCGGCACCCTTGTTCTGTCCGCCGCGCTGGCGGCCGAGCGATTTGTAGGATCCCGCGAGGCGCGGCAGTTTGTACTGCATCTGTGCAAGCTCTACCTGAAGCTTCGCCTCTTTTGTCTTCGCCCGGCGGTGAAAGATGTCGAGGATCAGCGCGGTACGGTCAAGCACAGGGACTTCGAGCGCCTTCTCAAGATTTCGCTGCTGCTTTGCGGAGAGTTCGTGATTGAATACAACAAGGTCAGCTTCGAGCCGTTCAGCCGCCGCCCTGATCTCGTCGACCTTGCCCTGCCCTATGTAGGTCGCGGCGGCAACAGAATTGATATTCTGCACAAATGTCTCAAGGACATCTATTTCGCACGCCTCGGCGAGGCTTGCGAGCTCTTCCATCGACTCGGTAAAATTCTCGCGAGCCTGAAGGTTGGCGCCGACCAGCAGCGCCCTTTCACGTGTTATGTCATTAATTTCTGTCATAGCTGTCAGAAGCGGATATGCGGTGAAAAAAGCAACCCAATATACTCACCTCTTTCTGACGAAACGGAATCCCGAGTAATTTTTCGCACCGTAAGGCGATGTGTACGAAATAGCTCCGAGCATCACATTCGCGGCGGAAGTATCGCTGAATGAGCCGCCGCGTGTCACCCGGCTCACATCAGAGGTGAACCAGTCGAAACAGTATTCACTGAGATTTCCGCTCATATCGAACAGGCCGAGCATATTTGCACTCTTTGCGCAAACCTCATGCGTAGTTGATTCGGAATTTCCCCCGTACCACGCAACCGCGCCGGTCGCACTTACATCGGTTGTGCCTGCGGCCGCGCCGCTCGCGTAAAAACCGGGAGTCAAATAGCATACTGACTGACCGATCACTGCGCTCCTGCGCTCGGTATTAAGAGGTGATACTGTCGGCTCCGTCATGCCGATATAGCGGGCGGCAAAATCCCACTCGACGCTTGTCGGAAGCCTGAACCCGGTGGCTGTGCATTTTGACATTTCGCTGTTGCCCGCCGTTTCGGCGAGGATATAGGGACGGTCAAAGCTTCCCCCCGTCGTGCTAACCGATGACGCGTACGCAACGCTGAGCGAATTTCGTATCGGTGCCGTGTAGGCCGCGTCACTGTAATATACGCAGGTAAGATCGGCCTGGCTGCCGTTATTGGCATTGTAGTATTCTGTCAGCGCGTTGCACCAAACCATCGCATCGCGCCAGCTGATCGCGCTTACGGGATTCTGGTCGGTTAATTGCGGCGAGCCGCTGGTATATGCCCCTCTGACGCCGGGATTCGCAAACGTGTAGAGAACTGCGGCCTTTGCTGTCGCCCATTGATAGACCTCGCTCCACTGCCGGTAAGTCGTCTCGCTGCGGGCGACAATAAACTGGGCGGGCACAATCGCGCTCACTGTGTCATCTCCGAAAGCGAAGGCAGGCGTCGAAGAAAGATCCATCTGCGGGGTGATCACCGCATCAAAAGAGGATCCCCCTTCAACAATATTTAAAGTAATAACATTGCTTACGTTGATTATGCACTCAGCCGCATACGAACCCTGTGCGGTCGTAACGGTAATGAGAGCCGCTCCCGCGTTTTTCGCAGTCACCATCCCGCTTACCGAGACCTCTGCGACCGAGGCATCGCTGCTCGTCCAGGATACGGATTTATCCTCAGCATCATCGGGCAGCACTGTCGCGGCGAGCTGCAGCGTCTCGCCCATTATCATTGAGGCCGATGTTATATCCAGAGTAACCGCTGTCACGATCGGAGTAACCGCTGTCACGATCGGAGTAACCACTGTCACGATACAGCTTGCCGATTTTCCGCCGTCAAAGGTCGTTGCCGTTATCTCCACTACACCCTGCGCTTTGGCGGTGACCGTCCCTTCACCGGTGACGGTCGCGATTGTATGATCATTGCTCTGCCATGATACGGCCTTATTCGATGCATTGTAGGGACGGACAATCGCCTTGAGGTTTTCGGTGGCGCCGACAGCTATTTCGGATGTGCTCTTGTTGAGCGCGATTGCCGTCACCCCGACATCACCGCTTTTTCCGCATGAAGAGAGCACAGCCAGAGCGGTGAGCGCCGGGAGCATCCATACTTTTGATAAAGTTTTCATAAAATCACCATTTCTTCAATTAACACGTTTGGCCAGGAGCCGCTCTGCTTCACCGGATTTCACCAAGAAACGCCGGGAGCCTGCTGTTACATCTGATTATCGACTGAAATTGAAATATTATCAACAGGCAAAAGGATAGCGGACAAAATCATCGAAATTACCTTGACACTCAAACTAATTATTATTATCTTGACTATCAAGATATTTCTCAGGAGATCAAGCCATGAAAGCCGAACGCGTCAATTGCTCGTTATGCCACTCTGATATGCAGCAGAATCACAAAAGCAAAGCCGAAGGGGGAGCCCTCGTCGTCTCGATCATTACTCTGGCAACAATGGCCTTTGAGATTTCATTCGGTCTTATCACCGGCTCGATGGCGCTTCTTGCTGACGGGATTCATATGGGTACTCACGCGGCGGCACTTTTTATCACCGTTCTCGCCTATCTGTTTACCAGAAAGCTGCGGGCGAATCCGGGCTTCTCGTTCGGAACGGGCAAAATCGGGGTGCTTGGCGGCTACACCAACGCCCTGCTGCTCGGAGTGACCGCTCTTTTCATGGTTTATGAGACAGTTGAACGGCTCATCAATCCGAAACCGATTCACTTCGATTCGGCGATACTTGTCGCGATCATCGGTCTTTCGGTCAATCTGCTCTGTGCGTTTATTTTGAATAAAGCCGGACACTCTCACGCGGACCATCACTCACACGATCACCCGCATCATCACGGCAGCGAAGCACTACACGGGCACGCGGATGCGGATCACCGCTCAGACCACGCCCGCAGCGGGATCAGAGAGCACAAGGATTCAAATTTAAGCGGTGCCCTCGCGCATGTCGCCGCCGATGCGGCAACGTCGGTGCTGGCGATCGCCGCCCTCCTGTTCGGCAAGTACGCAGGGTGGAACTTTCTTGATACTGTTATCGGCTTTCTCGGCGCAGTTCTTATTCTGAGATGGTCATGGGAACTTCTGAAGGATTCGGGTTCGGTGCTGCTCGATTTCGGGGATTTCAGCGAAGAGCTGGGGCTTATACGGGACCGTCTCGAGTCCGACGGCTGCGAGGTGCGGGACTTGCACCTGTGGCGTTTTTCTGAAAACGAGCGATCTCTTATCCTCACGCTGCGCGACGCGAAGGGACGCAGCTCGGAGGCCATACGCAAGAGCATTTCTGACATCATCGACGCCGATCATGTCACCATCGAGGTTCATTCCGCATGAGCAGAGAAAAGCTGGAAAGCACTCTTGACCGGAGTGTCACGAAATTTTACGAGAAACTCTCTGCGTGGGAGGAGAGCGTTGCCCAGCGTGTGCGGTTGACCCCCCGCCAGTGCCACACGATATCTGAGCTCGGCGAGTGCGGTCCCATCCGCATGAAACCGCTATCCGAGCGGCTCGGGGTGACCACGGGGACTTTGACCATTATGGCCGACCGTCTTGAAAAGCTCGGCCTTGTTCAGCGGCGTGAGGACGCAAGCGACAAACGGGCTTTTCTGCTCTCACTGAGTGCGAAGGGCGTGGCGGTATACCGTGAGCATATCGGCCATCACGAGGGCATCTGCAGGGAATTTCTTACCACACTGGGCCATGGTGAAGCCGAAACGCTGATTGCGCTGCTTGAAAAGATCACGAGTGTTTTGTGAGAGAATTTACGGACCCGTAAAAATGCCGATACACGAATGCTATACAAATTTCAGCTTATACAGTTACATCATTTGAAAATCTACACACACGAAAGGATTGATTCATCATGAGTAATGGAACAATTAATGTCGGATACAAACTACTCTGGCAGGTATACGACCTGGTCGATGTACTTTTCTTTTCTGATAAAGACAGAAGTCCGAGATACAATCTGGTCAATCTGATTGAAAACGATGAATCTGAAATACTGGACATCTGCATCGGAAGCGCCACTACTTCAATTCTGCTGGCGCAAAAAAACAATCGAAACCGCATTACAGGCATCGATCTTTCAAAAGAGATGATGAAACTGGCAGAGAAAAAAACAGCTCTTAATAAATTATCCAATATTCAAATTATTGAAATGGACGCAACAAATCTGAAATTTGCCGACAAGCAATTTGATATCGTTACCATATCACTCGCTCTGCATGAAATGTCTGAACCGGTCTTCACCGCTGTGCTCCGGGAGATTTACCGGGTATTAAAGGACAACGGCAAACTGTATATTATTGAATGGGATAGACCCCGGAGGGGGCTGATAAGAAAGCTTATGTTCGGCCTGATTGTGCTTTTAGAACCGAAATGGTTCGGCGATTTTTTGAAAACTGACTGGGAAAAATTGCTGCAATCATTTCGTCTCAAATTACTTGCGAATATAGAACTTGATTATACTAAACTTCTGGTTGTTTCAAAATAATTTTTGAAGAATACATTGCATATTCAAAACATCCACAAGAGCAACGGGCAGTTCACTGCAAGCTGTCCAAGTTTGATTTATCAAATGCGAAACTCTTACATGCCGAATGCAGGCCCGACGGAATGAAGAAGAGAGCGTTACTCTTCAGAAGTTTCATTTTTCACCGGATACAAGAGCATTTCGCCGCTGACAAAATTGTTGTAGTGTTCCGGATCTTTCTCTAATATCTCAGACTCTTCTGTATATTCATCTGAAAGCGCTGCGCAGAATACTTCGATTGTGCGCTTCTTGAAATAGGCGGACTGAATCCACAGCTGAAGGATCCATGATTCGTCGAACTCTTCGAGTGTCATCTCGTCAATTTTATCGACAAGAAAGGCCTTGTACGGAGAGAATATGTCCGACAGATCAAGTCCGGTGTAATCATTGATCCGTTTTGAAAGAAAGGTTCCGGTAGAAAAAACCGCGTACTCACTATTCTGTTCGTTTTTCCGCATATTCCGACTAATATTCACAATTTCATAGCCCTCTTCGATGGCGCGGCTGCAGAGTTCAACGATGAGCGAGAAGTTGGATGAGCGTGAGTCCGCAACTATGACGCACTCGTATCCCCCCTTTTTTGCAAAATCAAAGGCGGATATCATGACACCGCCGAAGCCCAGCTCACACTCGTGGCGGAAATAGAATATCTTTTCGCAGACGTCAGCATTCACCAGCTCTGCTGTGTTGTCAGTCGATCCATCATCAATCAGAAGAACAGTGTCGCTGTCATCGACTGCGGCCATCGCGCGCGGCAGGATATCCTCTACGCGGTCGGCAAGATTGTAGAGAGGGAGGACTAATAATTTTTTCATGGTAGCTCCTTTTGTCATTGCGGGTCTGTCCGGTCTCTACGTTGTTTCTGCCTGCGTGCTGTGTCAAGTCTCTCTGTGGTATTTTTCTGCTTCATGTGGGCGATTTTGTTTCAATTTTCCAAACTATTTTCCAGTCGGTTATGCTGTTTTTTGAATTATGTCTCCTTTCGTGAATAGTTTCTGCATAATTAATTGGGGATCTCCTCCCACCCATTACTTCGCCTACAACCTCCTCCAGAAAAAGGGCAAGCGCAATTGTAACTAGCAAGGAAACAGAAAAGCGGCAGAACAGGCGGAAATTAACATTGAGATTATACCCATCGACCTCAAAGGAGACATTGACAATCCTATACCCCGCCCCTCTGGGCTGATATTCAACAAGTCGGTAAAGTCTGGAAACCTGCAGCCGTTTATTTTGTGATGAAAATAACCGTCTCAGGCAGCGGCTGATAATTACAGACTTTTTAAGGGCACATTTTTCCGAAGCCTTTTCGAGGCGCGGAATATCAATCATTCTGAGGTTAACAGACGTGCGCATAATTTTTCATCCTCCACTATGAAGACGGATTCGAATGAAAAAATGCAAAAAAAATTACAAAAAATATTCTTGCTAATTGAAGCCCAGTTCATTTCTGATCTTTTATCTATCGAGGAACCTATGAATACACGAACCGTCAGCACATCAAATATTACGGCCCAGCTGTCACTTTTGGCATGTGCAATTCTCTGGAGTACGGGGGGAATACTGATAAAATCAGTCGAGTGGTCTCCGATATGCATCGCCGGTTTTCGCAGTTTCATCGGAGCGATAGTGATATTGGCCTTTCTGCGAAACCCGAAATTCCATTTTTCATTCGCACAGATCGCGGCAGCACTCGCCTACGCATCCACGATGATACTGTTCGTCTGGTCAACACGGGTGACAACCGCTGCCAACGCAATACTGCTGCAATATGCGGCC